>LWDU01036227.1_pt1 | contig 32053 bp, 22 predicted proteins | sample 727161 | NCBI WGS metagenome assembly LWDU01 (sample SAMN04566230, study PRJNA314399) | hydrothermal vent metagenome | isolation source: deep sea hydrothermal plume seawater | place: Mexico: Gulf of California, Guaymas Basin | collected 2004-07-11
CAACCCAGACAAAGGCATCGATGCCACCACCACGATAAAGACAGAATCCCTCCGCAAATCACTGCTCAAAATCCTTAAGTCCACGCCATTCCGGGTGAACCCGGTGGCGGCGAAGTGGAGGAGCGCTTACGCTTTTTTTGCCGTCAGCTGGCAGATGCGGACGTGGCCGTCGTAGTGAGTTGTGGCGACCAGCAGGCCGTTGGGATGCAGGGCCATGTCGCGGACGGTGTCTTTTAGCTTGAGTTTGTGGAAGGGCTTCTCTTCGGCCTGCTTGAAGAAGACCAGATATCCTCCTCCACTGCCTCCGGTTCCACAGATTTCGCTGCCGTCGGCCAGAAACTTTGTGCGCCAGCCGATGCCTTTGACGCCGTCAGCAGGTTGTGCGCGAACTTTTTCTCCCTTTTCCCAGTCGAACAGCAATACCAGTGGTTCGTTGACGGCTCCCAATGGATTGGTGGCTTTGTGCAGGCCGGTGCAGGCCAGAACTTTTCCGTCCGGACTCAACGAAATGTCGCGCACACCACCGTAGTTGACCTGCTGACCTTTGTTGTATGAATGCAGATCTTTGGCTTCGAAGCTTCGAATGAGTTTGCCCGTCGACACCTCCCATTGATTCACCACACCCGCCAGGTCACCGGACAGCAGCATGTCTTCCTGAGGGTGAAAGAAAACGCTGTACACGTTATTGGCGTGGCCTGCGAGTTCCTTCACAGGTTCACCGTCTGCAGACCAGAGCTTCACGAGGTTGTCATTGCCGCCTGACGCGATCAGGCCGGTTCCGTGCTGCACATCCAGAGCTCGCACCCAGCCCTTGTGGGCGATGACGGTACGGACAGGCGCCGGTTTTTCATCGGCCGTGTTCCAGAAAATGATCCGGTCATCACATCCAGCCGAGATACACGTTTGCCCGTCGGCAGAAAACGCAAAATCACGAACCCAGCTGTCGTGTGCCTCCCACGCGATCTTTTCGCCGGATTCGACATTCCAGCGCTGCAACGTGTAGTCTTCGGAAGAAGAGAACAGAAACCGTCCGAGTGGATCGAAGCGACAGGCCACCATCGGCTTACCGTGCTTCCATTCATGCAGCACGTGAGTTTGTTTTGCGTCGAGATCCATAGCAGCTGGCGTCTTTCACAATCCGTCTTCGACGGTCTATTCGAACTACCGCTCGGAACCAGATAATCCGCTCCTATCCATCGCTCAAGGAACGCGGCCGTTTGGATTTCGGAAGACTTCCTACCATCCTGCAAGAGTCTTTTTGGAGCGACAACGGAGCGTTTCCGAGCGTTAGCTCGCATTGGCTGCGGGCCGCGCCGCATTAGGAAATTAGCTCGCTGATCGGGCCACGAGACGGATCGGCGATGGGCATTTCGCGACCACCGATATCGAAGGAACCGCTGGATTCCATGCCCACCGCTGACAGATAGGTGTGAAACAGATCACCGTGTTCCACGGAACGTTCCGAGACCTCGGTCCCGTTGGCATTGGTGGCCCCAATGATGGCACCGGGCTGGATCTTTGCTCCACCGACACAGACCGACCATGCCTTGCCCCAATGGTCTCGACCGTAGCGTGCATTAATCTTGGGGGTGCGACCAAACTCTGACATGACGACCACCAGAGTTGTCTCCAACATGCCTCGTTCGTGCAGATCGCCGACCAACGCCGAGAACGCGCGGTCGAATTCGCCCAGCTGCTCAAGGTGGAAGTTGAAGTTTTCGTTGTGAGTGTCGTAATTTGAGTGCGACACCTGCACGAAAGGAATGCCGTTTTCCAGCAGACGTCGAGCCATCAGACAATGCTTGCCCAGCTGCGAATCGCCGTACCGTTCCTTTTCTGAACCCGGTTCCTTTTCCACATCAAAGACGTCTCGCCGCTCCATCAATTGTCGAGCCTGTTCGTAACTCTGGGTGTACACGTCGGTTTCTGCGGTTCGACGCAGTTGAGCAAAACGTTCGTTGGCCTTCTGGCGGAACTTGTTTCTGAGAATGTCAACGTCTTCCGTCAGGTTGGACGGTCGCATTGAATTGGCCGGAGGTTTTCCGTTGATGCCGATGCTGGCGTACTTCGGCCCGAGATAAGCGGAGTCTGTTCCGCGCGAACCGCCGCCGATCTTGATATGACCGGGCAGTGGGTTGTCGGCTCGTTCCAGCCCTTTGGCACAGACCGCTCCCAGATGTGGGTAGGCTACGCCCGGCATCTGGTTGCGACCGAAGGTCATCTGGTAACGACCTTTGCCATGATCTCCGTTTTTTGTGTCGATGCTGCGGATCAGTGACAGCTTGTCCATGTGGACGGCGGTTTGTGGCAGAAGTTCCGAAATGTGCATGCCGGGCACGGCAGTAGGAATGGACCGGAAGGGGCCGCCGGTGTCCGTTTTGGGTTTAGGATCCCAGCTTTCCAACTGGCTTAGCCCGCCGGACATGAACATCACCAGCACTCGCATCTGTTTGCGTTCAAGTGCTGCGGCGACTGCAGGGTTGGTAAGGGCACCCAGGCCACCGACGACAAAACCGCCAGCGATGGAACCGAGAAACTGACGTCGAGCAAGCGTGTGCTCAGGCGAGTGACAGGCGTATCCAGCTTTCATGGTCATGTCCTTAGCGGAAACGATTCAACAGGGCAGTATTGAAGTGTGCCACTGGCTTCGCCAGTGCCGCGAGGCTCATGAGAACACTGGCAGAGCCAGTGGCACACGCCCCTCACATTGATGATAACGAAACACTAATACTGAAAACGAAATTCGGCAGACGTCACCAGAGCCCAGGCCAGCTCCTGAACGGCTTCTTTCTTCTTTTCGCCGCGTACGGCAAGATATTCTGACACGTCCTGTATTTCGTCTGCGGTCGGCTTGCGGACAAGCGTTGACAGATAGAGCTCGTCTGCAATCTGATCAGGTGTTTCAAGTTTGACAAGCCGCCCCGTCAGATTATCCCCGGACGGAGACAGCCACGATCGAATCTGGCTGCCATTGGCAAAAAAGAGAGCCTGATCAACCGTCGCGAAGAAGTCATCCTGAGGCTGTCCCTCCTGAGCGGCAAATAGTTTAACAAAGCCGGCCACCGTCTTTGTCAGCGAAACAACGGCGGCAGCTTCCGCAGCGGTCTGCCTTTGTGCCAGCACTGCTGCGTCCGACTTCTGCGCTTCTGTCAGCGGTTTTTCTTTATTGAGCTTCGCCAACTCCGAGATGACCTGTCGTTCGGTCTGTCCGGACGCCTGCAGAACGCTCCATGTCAATTGTTCGGGTGTGAGAGATTCGACAGTGGCCAGGTGAAACTGCTGTGTTGACTGTTCGACAACAGCGGCCTCTGTTTCGCTCTTTGTGGTTGTCAACGCCGCGAGTGTTGTCTGCAATTCAGCCTGTTTCGTTTTTGCTTCGGTCGCCTGCTGTCGCGCCGTGTCAGCCTGCCGTTGAGCCGCATCTATCGTGGCCTGCATGTCCGCAACCGTCTGCCCGGCCGTTTCCATTTCCGTGGATGCCGCATTCAGCTGGCTGTTGGTTTCGCCCATCTCCACAGTCACTCGCGTCGCCGATTTTTCCAATTCAGCGGCCATCCCCGCGATCGTATTGTCCTGCAGCGTAGAAGCCGCCGCCATTGCGCTTGCCAGAGCAGCGGCCAACGCTTCGCTCGCTTGTTGCTGCTGCTGCATCACCTGCGCCAGTCCTGACTTCGTTTTCCGGGCAGTGGCCTGCTTCGACTCGGCGTCAGCCTTCGTTTTCGTGGCGTCGGCCATTTGCTGTTCGGAATTCGTGACAGTCTGAACCGCAACGTTGTACTGCTGATCGACGGCGGCGGCAGAGGATCGTGTGGTTGGCAGTTTCACCGCCGCATCGGCCTGCTTAATCAGATTCTGCAGGTACTCAACTTCCTGTTCTCGATGCGTCACCAGAATGTACGCCTGCTGCGACTCCTTAAACGCCTTGACCATCGCCGCTCGATGCTGTCGCAGAGGGGGCTGAAGAGGAGCGTACTTTTCGCGTTCTGTTTTTTCCGCAGACTGAGCCGTGGCCAGAGTCTCGTTGGCAGCAGTTGAGGCTTTCACAGCAGCATCAAGCGCCTGCTGCAGTTTCTGCAATTCGGTGGTATTGCCGGCAGCCCGAGTTTTCAATATCGTAACTGTTGCCGCCAGATCCTTTGGCGAGCCAAGCAGGTCTGCCGCGGCACTGGCGCTGTTCATTGCCTCTGTCACGACCGCGGCAAACGCCTGTTTTTTCTCAACGGCGGCCTTCTTTGTCTGCTGAGCTGCCACTGCATCGTCGCGTTTTTTTGCTGCGGCCGTGGCGGCGCTACGAACTTTCGCCAATGCCGCTCGTTGAGGTTCGGCCGTTGCCAGGGCGGCATCAAGTTTATCCAGCGCCTCCTGAGCTTCGTCTTCTTTCTGCAAAGTCAGGTCGTTGGCTGTTGTTCGCTGTTGCTGCAGCTGCTGAATCGTGGCGGCCAGATCGGTGGCTTCGATGGTTGCTGGCTGGGTGAACTGATGCGACCGCTGGTACACGTCGGTGAGTGCGAGTTCACGCAGGAACGGTTTCACTTGAAAATTCATCGCCGCGAATTCGTCGGCCAACAGAGTCATCAGTTCCGGATGAGACGGTGGATTCATCGAATGATGCATGTCCACTGGGTGTACCAGCCCACGTCCCATCATCATCGCCCACAGGCGGTTGGCAATGTTGCGGCGGAAGTAATGATTGTTGCCGCTGGCGATGAATTCCGCCAGCTTCGCACGTCGGCTGTACCTGGGAACTCCGGCCACAGTTTTTGCCGGACGCGTTGTGTATTCGTCCCCGGCCTCGAATACGGGTTCCGCAACTTCCACTTCGCCCGGCATGCGAGGCGAAGTGAAGGCTTCCCGACTGGTGAAGACGGACTTGAACGGTGACTGACCGTCGGCGGCTTCTGCGACGACGGCCGGTTTTTTCTTGTCCGGCTGGAACAGCGAGGATCGACTGACGAACGAATACAGTCCGTAGTAGTCTTCCTGTTTGTAGTCGTCAACATTGGGGTGGTCGTGACATTGAGCGCACTGCAGATCCATGCCGAAATACATGCGACCGATTTCACGTGTCAGCAGATTCGGTTCGACATCGCGTTCCAGCAGAAAGGCCGCCGCAGCCCGATTAGTGTCCGAAGTATCCGCGGTGATCAGTTCTGCCGCGAGTTGATGAAACGGTTTGTCCTGTTCGAAGGATGCCTTCAGCCAGGCTCGAAAATCGTCACTCTTCACGTGCTTGCCGCCACGACGCTCCATCAACATTACGTCGAATGCCGTTGCCAAATGGGCGGAGAATTCATTGGAGGCGATCAACTGATCGATCAGTTGCGTTCTGCGGTTTTCCGGCGGACTGGCAAGATACGTTCGGACTTCGTCGATTGCTGGAATACGACCGTGCAGGTCCAGGTAAGCTCGCCGCGCGAAGTTCAGGTCGTCGGCTTTGTCCGCAATGGGGCCGACAGCCGTTGCGTAGAACGTCTGATCGATTCGGCGATGAAGTGGTTCATCGGCACGAATCGCACACGTTGCGGTTGTTACAAAGATAACCAGCAACAGGCGATGCCGTGCTGATCGCACAGATGCGTGCATGGTGGGACTCGCATCAAACAGATTAGTGCGAGCAACGGAGGGAAGGGCTCGCAATGGGCGGGAGGTAACGTTTTCTCTATCGGAAAGTGTACCCCACGGCGTGATGTCAGGTCAAATATGTTGTGGGTTGCCTAACACATAAGGCAGATGGAATGTATGGAATATAACGCGTCCAATGCACTGACGACGACGGTCAACTCGCAGATCCAACACGGTGGGTTTCGTGCATTTTTCCACGGCGGCAGCGCCGCGACCGAAATTCAGCGACCGATTGGAAACGGCTGGTCCCCAGCGTCTGGTCGCTGCGGAATTGGCGATAATTTCATCGAAGACGTGGGGGAACTCTAGTCGTTTCCTCCTGGATGTCCCGAGATACCTCGTGTTCGTTGGATAGCCGTTTATGGATTTTCGGGGCGAATCGCCGTAACATCGTGGCTCTGACCGAATCCACTTCGACGAGCTCCACATGCGACCGGCATTTTCTCAATCGTCCGTTTTCTCGCGACAACGGATCGCGATGAACCGATTCGCGGTGCTGCCGTTGATCATCGCTGTGCTTGCGATTGTCGGCGTAAGGGGCGACGGGGACGAGCTCGCAGTTGCCCGGAAACGCACTGTTCGTGTTGCCACATTCAACGTTAGTCTGAATCGCCGTGACGCCGGAGAACTTCGGAAAGATCTAAGCCAGGGAAGTCAACAGGCTCGTCAGGTGGCCACCATCCTGAGAACTGTGCGTCCTGATGTCGTTCTGCTGAACGAGTTCGACTTTGACGAATCGGGCGAAGCGTTACGAGTATTTCAACAGCAGTATCTGGAAGCGGACCTGGGTAAGGACAGCGCACCGCCGCTGAAGTATCCCCATTCTTTCACGGCACTCGTTAACACCGGCGTGCCCAGCGGCGTGGATTTTAATAACGACGGAAAAACGGATGGTCCGACCGATGCTCTTGGCTTTGGATGGTTTCCCGGCCAGTACGGCATGGTGATTCTGTCGAGGTTCCCGATCGACAGGGACAGCGTGCGAACCTTTCGACGGCTGCTGTGGAAAGATCTTCCGGCGGCAGCCGTGCCTGTCGATCCCGAGTCCGGCAACAGATGGTACTCGTCGGTCGCATGGAATACGCTGCCATTGTCGTCGAAGAGTCACTGGGACGTCCCGGTCATCATCGACGGTCAACGGCTGCATTTATTGGCAGCACATCCCACACCTCCGGCCTTCGACGGTCCGGAAGATCGCAACGGACGTCGCAACCATGACGAAATTCGTCTGTGGGCCGAGTACATTTCACTCGGCGACAAGCCGTGGTTGCGTGACGACAAGGGTGTCGTTGGTGGTCTGCCGCCAGGCCGCAGTTTCGTCATTCTGGGTGATCTGAACGCAGATCCCGTCGACGGTGATAGTCATAACACCGCCATCAATCAGCTGCTGCAACATCCTCGAGTTAACGGCGATTTTGCGCCGCAAAGCGCTGGAGCCGTCGCTGCCGCAACAGCTCAGGGCCGCGCGAATCTGCGGCACAAGGGGTCCTCGCAATACGACACCGGCGACTTTTCGGACCGCGTTGTCGGCAATCTGCGAATCGATTATGTGCTGCCCAGCAACGACCTGACAATTACGAAGGGGGCCGTCTTCTGGCCGGCTCCCGGAGAAAATCACGCCGACATCGCCAATTGTTCGGACCATCATCTGGTCTGGCTGGATCTGGATCTGGCTGTCGATGAATAAAGTCTCGGTCTCTGGAAGGACCGGGACTTTTCTTCCGTCCTGGGATTCCAGGACGCATGCTTCCCAGCCCGTTCCGAATCGTTAATATCGCGCCATGTACCGCAACATCATGCTGACAATCGCCTACGAGGGGACGAACTATCGTGGCTGGCAGATTCAACCCAACGGACTGACGGTTCAGGAGTGCGTTGAACGTGCGACTGAAAAGTTGACGGGGACTCGCTGCAACGTTCTGTGCGCGGGGCGAACGGATTCGGGCGTTCATGCTCTGGGTCAGGTGGCTAGCTTTCGCACGGACTCCACGATTCCTGCGACACAGTTTCGTCGGGGGCTGCAGCGGTTTCTGCCCAATGATATTGCCATCGTGCAGACGCGGTCCGTTTCTGATGAGTTTCACGCTACGTACTCGGCCGTCCGGAAGAGATACCGCTATCTGATCTTTGACGGTGCAGTTCTGCCACCGTTTCTACGGAACCTTGTCCACAGATCTCGGCGAATGCTGAATGTTGCTGCCATGCAGAAAGCTTTGCCGAACCTGCTGGGGACACACGACTTTCGTTGTTTCGAAACAAATTACCCGAATAAAGCGACCAGCGTTCGTACAGTTATGGAAACCACGCTGCAGCGAGTGCCACACTGGTCTTTGTGGACGCCTGTGTCTGTTCAACACACGACATCGATTGAGGAAGATACTGATCTGAAGTCTGAAGGCGGCAGCGTGGATCAAAATGCAGCGACGGGGCACTGCTGGCAGCCGACGGACGCCAGGCCGCACGAAGATCCAACGTCGCCAGTGATCTGTTTCGAAATCATGGCCGACGGATTTCTCTACAACATGGTGCGGGCGATCGTGGGAACGTTACTGCGAATCGGTACTGGTGCGGAAACGCCGGAGTACATGGCAGACGTCGTGGCATCCATGGACCGTGGTCGAGCCGGTTGTACGGCAACGCCGGAAGGGCTGTACCTTGTTCACGTCGACTATCCTGATGAGTTGCTTGTAATCTAGTGCTTGGTCAATTCCTGGTTTTGGGTTTGGCAGTTGTTGTGGTGCGGGCGTCCCGCCTGCAACAGCAGCCGAGACGGCCGCACCACAATTCTTCACTACGCAAGTTCTTGACATTGACGACGCTTTAAATGTTCGTTTTCTGTCAGTTCGTGTTGCACAGTCAAATCGTGCTGTCCCATAAACACTTTCCCGACCATTCGCCACTCGACAGTCTATTCTGCTAGCCGCGCCTCATGCGAACCGCCCATATCATCACGCGACTGATCATCGGCGGAGCGCAGGAAAATACTCTGTTCAATGTCGATGACCAGCACCACATACACAATGACGAAGTCTGCCTGATCACCGGCCCGGGTCTTGGTCCGGAAGGAACTTTGGAGCAACGCGCTATCGACCGCGGCCTTGACCTTCGTGTGTTGCCCCAGCTGCGTCGCAGTCTGCATCCCGTGCGAGACGCCAGGTGCTACTTCGCATTGAAACGGATGCTGAAAGATTACCAGCCGGACATTGTGCATACTCACAGTTCCAAGGCGGGGATTTTGGGACGTCGGGCTGCCTGGGATCTGGGAATTCCCTGTGTGCACAGCATTCACGGGGCCGCGTTTCATTTCGGCCAACCCGCAGTTCTTCAGAAGGCATACCGGCTGGCAGAAAAAACAGCCGACCGGTGGTGTCAGCATTTTATCACCGTGTGCGATGCCATGTCGCAGCAATACCTTGCTGCCGGGATTGGCACGGCTGACAAGTACACAACGATCTTCAGCGGAATGGACGTCGATGCGTTTCTGCAGCCGTCGCGGTCGCCCGCTGAACTCCGTCAGGAACTTGGTATCAACGATTCGCACGTTGTCGTCGGCAAGATCGCCCGGCTGTTCAATCTGAAGGGCCACGAATTCCTCATCGAAGCGGCTCCCGCGATTGTCGATCAGGTTCCGAACGTGCGGTTCCTCTTCGTGGGCGACGGTATCCTGCGAAGCCAGTTCGAAAACCGAATCGCAGAATTGGGGCTCAGCGAACACTTCATATTTGCCGGACTGGTTCCGCCCGATCAGGTGACCAACTACATCCATGTGATGGACGTGGTCGCTCATACCAGCGTCTGGGAAGGACTTGCCCGCGTTCTGCCGCAGGCTCTCATCTGCGGAAAACCGGTCGTCAGCTACGACATCGACGGTGCCCCTGAGGTTTGTATCGATGACGAAACCGGCTATCTGGTTCCCGCCAGGTCGATCGAACCGCTAGCGGCAGCGATCGTCAAACTTGCCAGCGACGCTGCGCTGCGAGAACGGCTCGGGACTGCCGGTCGAGAGCGTTTCGCTTCACAGTTCCGCCATGAATTCATGACAGAACGCGTCCGCGAAGTCTACCAGCGGGTGTTGACCAGGCGATAAATCCGAATGCTCGAACTGACAGTGCCGCGGACCCACGAGTCCGGTCGGAACCATGCCGCACTACGAAGCGCGTGTGGCGATGTCGCTGATGACAAAGTAGTGGCAGATGCTGCCCAGAATTACGAGGACGTGCCACACGCAGTGGAAGTAACGCACTCGTGTATCATTCACCAGAAACACTACGCCCAGCAGATAGCAGCAGGCGCCTGCCAGAACCCAGACGAATGTGTCGCCCGTGTATTGCATCAGTCGGGGGCCGGCCAACATTGGCAGCGCGGCCGTTGCTACGTAGAACCAGACCGGAACCATTTCCGTTTTTGTGACCCGCAGTTTCAGATAAATTCCAATACCGGCCATTACCCAGATCAGCAGCAACGGCACGCTCCACCATCCGTCGCGACAGGCGAACAGGCTGACGGGAGTGTACGTCGCCGCCATCACAGCAAAGATGGCGATTTGATCCAGAGTTCGATACCGAGTGCGATGTGGATCGGTGTCGTAGGAATGAGACAGTGTGGATGCGGCGTACAAAGCCACCAATGCAACGGCGTAGATCCAGCAACCAGCTGTCAGCCAGGCGTCCATGCCCGTATTGGTCAACAATCGCACGGCACCGGCGATACTTAAAGCAAGTCCTGCCCCATGCGTCAGCTGATTCAGAGTCTCCTCCGGAATGGCGGGAAGAATCGCATCTTTCGAGTTGGTCTGCACACTCCCGGTCGTGGGAGTCAATATTTCCTGCACCAAAACTCGTTCAACGCCTGCGCCTGCATATCCGAGCGGATTCCGCTCTAAGGTGCGTCCCTGCACTGTTTCTGCCATAGCATTCCCTGCCAGTGAATCAAATCCGGACCTGATGTCTGCTGTCATTGGTATTCATCGGTCCCTGCACCACCAATCCATTGGTCGCGCGTGAGAAATCCTGATTCTGCCGACCTCCTGAGGTCGTGATCGCCCAAACGTCTGTTGCCCCGCAGACTACAGAGGGATGATACTTCGCGAAAGGTCAGAAAATGGCAGAAACTGCCGGTCGATATCGCCGATTCTGATTCTCTCGCACAGCGACCACGAGTCAAGAGTCACCAGACGTTGTTGCGTGTTGCGTGAGAATAACGATGTGGTTGGGGCAGGGCGGCGCCTGGTTCTTTGTTTCGCGGCATTGTTGTTCAACACTCCGGAACTCCCGCATGGCGCAAAGAAAGGGCCGCCCGGAAAAAACCGAACGGCCCATTGAAGCCATCATGATCGAGTTACCTCGATTGTCAGCAGTGACTTCCGGAATGCCTTTCACGCACAGTGAAATCTGCATCCCGGCTGCCTGTGTCGATCAGCCGACACTCTTGACTGTGGTGACGATTTCCGCTGCTACCTTGTAAGGATCAGCGTTCGATGCAGGGCGACGGTCTTCCAGCCAGCCCTTCCAGCCGGAATCAACAGTCGCAATCGGAATGCGAATTGACGCACCACGGTCCGAAACACCGTAGCTGAATTTGTCAATCGCCTGCGTTTCGTGAAGTCCAGTCAGGCGCTTGTCGTTGTCATGTCCGTACACACTGATGTGTTCATTGATGCGTGGTTCGAACGCCTGACAGATCTTATCGTACGTTTCCTTCTTGCCAGCTTCGCGAAGAGCCGTGTTGGAAAAGTTGGCGTGCATACCAGATCCATTCCAGTCGGTGGGACCGAGCGGTTTTGGATGCCAGTTAATTGCCAGACCGTACTTTTCTGCGGTTCGTTCGCACAGGTAACGGGCGATCCACGTTTCATCACCGGCTCGAGCCGCACCTTTGGCAAAGGTCTGAAACTCCCATTGCCCGGCCGCAACTTCGCCGTTGATACCTTCGACGTTAATGCCCGCTTCCAGGCACATTTCCAGGTGCTCTTCCACGATCTCACGACCGTAGGCGTTCTTTGCTCCGACAGAGCAGTAGTACGGACCCTGAGGCCTCGGGTAACCGCCGGGCGGGAAGCCAAGAGGAAGATTGTGTTCCGGATCCCACAGGAAGTATTCCTGCTCAAACCCAAACCAGAAATCATCGTCGTCGTCGTCGATCGTCGCTCGGCCATTTGATTCGTGAGCAGAACCATCAGCGTTCAACACTTCTGCCATGACCAGCCACCCGTTGCCCAGACGGCCCGGATCCTGGAACAACGCAACCGGTTTCAGAAGACAGTCCGATGACCCGCCTTCAGCCTGTTCGGTCGAACTACCGTCGAACGCCCACATGGGGCAGTCTTCAAGTTTTCCGCTAAAGTTGTCGACGACCTTCGTCTTGCCGCGGAGATTCTGAGTGGGCTTGTAACCGTCCAGCCAGATGTACTCCAGTTTTGCTTTCGCCATGCCTGATAACTCCTCCGAATTACACTTTCACTGCCGCAAACCAACGCGACATATCGCGGTGTGCTCTGCCTGATGCGGGTTCGGCCTTCCGTCCTGAGGGGCGATGAGTGGCATCAAACGCTGATGCCCGCCAATGAAAAACTGGAAAATTCTCATCAATCCCCTGCGGCCAGACTTGAGATGAAGCGCAAGCTTCTTGTCTGCTCGCAGTATGAGCACTTTTGCTGAATCCTTCAGCAGGCTGACGGACCTGATTCGTCACCAACCTTCTGAGAACGGGTATACCGCATACATTGTGCCAAACAAAGCAACCGGGACGAATTCAGATTCAGAAACTGCGGCTCCGCATCGTGGCGGGTGGAGACACCCTGATTCAGTCCCCAAAGTGGCTGCGAGTATCGCAGATGCTCAACCCGGAAGACTTTGGGCTGGTCGTGCGCCCGACGGTCCGAGCTGCCGCACAGAATCAACGGCAAGGTGGTTTTCACCCGAATGAAGTCCAGCCTCAACCCAGCACCCAACGTCCGCGAGGGGACTTCGAGCGAGCCGCTGATGTAGTAGCCCTGGGCGGGAACAGGCCGTCTTCCTGGGCGCTACTGAGGCTACTCGGCAGAGTTTGGTGGCGTCTTTTTTTCGCCCTTCACCCGCGGATTGTCGCGACTCATGAAGTGGGGGCGATGCCCGCCAGGCAACCCACTTTGGGAATTGCTTCTGGTGTCCTGTTCGCCACCGTCACTCAGCAGCATTTTGACGATGTCATGACGATAGAGCAAACCGACAATGTCTCCCGTGTGATCGAGCACGGGAATAACTTCGTGGCAGGATGAGCGGAATAGGTGCAGTATGCTGCCAATCTTCGCATCCTGGTGAACGGATTCCACGTGTCGAGACAGAATCTGAGATACGCTGGCGTCGCGGCAGGAAGTCACCATCAATTCGCGGATGACGGCCGATTCGGGGATCAGCCCCGCCAGCTGCCCGGCGGCATTTCTGGCCACCAGAACGGAAAAACCGTTGGTCACAAGAAGTTCAGCGGCGTCACGCAGTCGAATCGTTTCCGAAACAACCGCCTGAGGACAATTCCGCATGAGTTCAGACACGCGAAGCTGCTGCATCAGGACAACTTTCCAGCAGGATACTCTCGAGGCACGATGTGCCGCTCACGGAGAGCGTCACACGCTGTCGGTCTGAAATAAGCGTAGTACCAAATCGTCCGGTCGGTCGGACCGGACAACCTTTCCTTCAGGAAAGAACTGCACATCTTCATACGCAACGATGTCCTCTGCTGCTCGTATCGGTTCTGCCAGGGATTGCCTGCAGTTGACGCACAGGGATTGCGGCGGTCCTTGACGGATCGTCCGTCGTATCCGGCGTGACTGGCATGTTTGGACATCCGCACTTCTATTCCCGACGATTGATGCTACTCTTGCGCATTAGACTCCAGCCCGGTACACGATGCGGGATGGAAGACCCGCATAACGACGTTGTTCACAGGCCTGCAAACCGACATCCGGAAAGCGTGTTTATGAAAACTAAGGTGTTGCTGATTGCTGTTTTCCTGGGACATACCCAGTCCATTCAGTCCGCCACGATCTCGGAATGTCAGGACATGCTTCGCGTGGGCGACTACGTGCAGTGTCTGGACGCAGCCACGGAACAAATTGAAGGCCGACGGTACGGCGAAGAGTGGCCGATCCTGAAGGCCACCGCCGAAACGGAATTGGGACGATATCTGCAGGCGGCTGCGACGATCGACGCCGGCATCGTTCGATACTCGTGGAGCATTCGCCTGCGCATGCTGGCATACGATACCGCGTTGCTGCTGGGAGATCGGCAGAAAGCGGAGCGCATGCTGGATGAGATCAACCAGCTGGCAACCGGCGCTCCCTGGCGATACACCGACGCCGACGACCTTGTCTCCCTCGGGCGAGCAGCCATCAGACTGGGAGCCGACCCCAAGGATGTGCTGGAAGGCTTCTTCGACCGTGCCACAAGAAACTACAAGACGCGGCCGGATGGATCGATCGCCGCAGCCCAGTTGGCGATCGATAAGGGCGACGTAGCTCTGGCAGCTGAGTTCATGCAGCCGGCAGCGAAACAGTTCCCCGACAACCCGGATGTGCTGTTCCTGCTCGCGGAATCGATCTCTTCAGCTTCGGCCCAGGAAGCCTCTGCTCTGTTCCAGCAGATTCTGACCATTAATCCCAACTACGTGAAGGCGCTGCAGAAACTGGCTGAACGACAGATTGACGCGGAAGACTATGTCGATGCGGAAGGCACGCTCGCCAGAATCCACGAGATCAATCCGTGGCATCCCACGGCTCACGCTCTGCAGGCAGTCATTCACCATTTGCACAATCGTCCGGTCGAAGAAGCCAGAAGTCGCAGTCGTGCGCTCACGTTTTCCGACACCTCACCCGTCGTTGACCACGTCATCGGAGAAAAGCTGTCTCGCAAATACCGCTTTGCGGAAGGTGCCGCGTATCAGCAGGTGGCAATGGAGATCGACCCGCTGTTCGTGCCGGCGAAAACTCAATTGTCCCAGGACCTGTTGCGTCTTGGGCAGGACGAAGCCGGTTGGATCATGGCCGAGGCGGCTCAGAAGCAGGACACCTACAGCACGTCGCTGTTTAACCTGATGCAGTTGAAGGACAGTCTGGACGACTTTCAGACACTGACGAATGAGCGATTCATCATCCGCATGAATCGCCAGGAAGCCATCGTTTATGGCAGGCGAGTCGAAACCCTGCTGAACCGCGCCTTTGATACATTGTCAGAACGCTACGGCTACACACCGTCAGAACCCGTCGTCGTCGAGATTTTTGACCGGCCCGAAGATTTCGCAGTGCGGACGTTTGGCATCCCGGACGTCGCCGGATTCCTGGGCGTCTGCTTTGGGCGGTTGATCACCGCCAACAGTCCGGCATCGCAGCGGAACAGTCCCAGCAACTGGGAATCAGTCCTGTGGCACGAGTTCTGCCATGTGATCACACTGCAGATGACGGCTAACAAAATTCCGCGGTGGCTGAGCGAAGGGATCTCGGTCTACGAGGAACGCCGCGCAGACGTTCGCTGGGGGCAATCGATGACACCGGGATTTCGCGAACGAATCAAAGCAGGAAACGTCACACCAGTCAGCCAACTCAGCAGTGCCTTCCTGCACGCCGAATCCGGTGAAGATCTGAACTTCGCGTACTACGAATCATCCATGGTCGTGGAATTCATTGTTCAGCAGCACGGTTTTGAGGCGTTGGTCCTCATCCTGAATGATCTGCAGAACGGTCTTGTCATCAACGATGCACTGGAACGGCGAGCTGGCGGGCTGACAGCATTGGATGCCGCGTTTGCCGAATATCTGTCCGGCGTTGCCGACAGCTTCGCGAAGGACGTTGAGTTTTCGATTAAGACAGACGATGAGACCAAACCGGATCTGAAAGCTCTGCAGCAGAATCCTCGTCACTACACGGCAGGGCTGAGTGCGGCGGCAGCCCTGATTCGAGCGGAACAGCTGGACGCTGCCGAGGCAAAACTGCAGGAATTGATCAAACTGTTTCCGGAAGACACCAGTCCCAACGGCTACAAGAGGCAGGAAAACACAGAACAGCAGGCAACCGTTCTGGCCGAACATCTGCAGCGGTCCGGCGACGATCTGGAAGCCGCCGTCGAATTACTATCGCTGCAGGTGACGGCCGAACAATGGCTGAAGGCGCTGGACACCAGCAATCTTATTATGGCCATCGACCCGTTGCAGCCACAGGTGTTGCGCCAGATCCAAACGATTGCAGCGGCGCTAAAAAGCGACGAGTTGGCGATTGACGTTTTGGCCGCACTGCTGGTATTGGAACCTGCCGACGCCGCTCGTACGCACTTCCTGATGGCGCAGATTCTGAAAATCGAGGACGCGGAACAGTCCAGGCGTCACGTGCTGCTGGCACTGGAACAGGCTCCACGCTACCGAGCTGCCCACAAGCTGCTGCTGGACCTGGTCGACGCAGAACCATCCGTCCGTTGACAGCTCGTGCACCTATCGAATAGCCCTCAGCCGCCAATCTCACTTGCGCTATGGTTCGCGGGGGCTTTCCTGCGGCCGGACTGAACCATAATTGAGCAGACTGTCGGCATTTGCGGGACGTCCGGAAAACTCGACTCTGTTTGCTTCTCAGTGATGAGTCAGTTCGGGAACATGACAGGGTGGGACATCACCGCCCGGCTCTGGCGCTATCAGGTGCCCGCACGATTCATCTAACGAAAGAAAATCCTTGGCTACATCAAACAGTCTCCTGCGTCTGCATTCGAGTGACAATGTCGCGGTCGCGAAAGAATACCTTGCGGAAGGTGTCGAACTGCAGCTGGACGAACAGCCATTCACGACGACCGCGGCGATACCGCCAGGGCACAAGGTGGCGGTCGCGGGAATCGACCAGGGAGCCCCCATCGTGAAGTACGGGCAGGTGATCGGCTATGCCGGGGCGAACATCGGGCTCGGCGACTGGGTGCACGTGCATAATGTTGAGGCCACCAAGCCCGGTCTCGACTATGCCTTTTCCACAGAACTGCACGAACCGCCAAAGCCGGCAACGGAACGATTTTTCGACGGCTACCGACGTCCGAACGGCTCGGCCGGGACTCGAAACTACGTCGCCGTCATCAGCACCGTGAACTGCTCGGCAACCACCGCCAAATACGTCGCCAAAGAGCTGACCGAAACCGATCTGTCCGCTTACCCCAACATCGACGGAATTGTCGCGTTCGTGCACAAGGAAGGCTGTGCGCTGGCATTCAACAGTGAAGATCATAAACAGCTGAACCGCACCATGGCAGGTTTTGCGAAACATCCCAACATTGTTGCCTGTCTTGTCCTGGGGCTGGGATGCGAAACGGCTCAGGCCACTGTGCTGGAACGGGATCACGGTCTGGTTCAGCTGGGCGGCATCAAACAAGCCGACGAACCACTGCCGATGGTGATGAACATTCAAGAGGTAGGAGGCGTTCGCAAAACGGTCGAAAAGGCCGTCGGTGTTCTGCGAGACCTGTTGCCACTGGCCAACGATGTCGCGCGCGTATCGATACCGATCAGTGAGCTGAAGATTGCGATGGAATGCGGTGGCAGCGACGGCAACAGCGGCATCACCGCGAATCCCGCCGTGGGCGTCGCCAGTGACCTGCTGGTTGCTCACGGAGCGACATCAATTCTGTCTGAAACGACCGAGTTGTACGGAGCGGAACATCTGTTGACTCGGCGAGCGATTACTCCGGAAGTCGGTGAACAATTGCTGGAACGAATCCGCTGGTGGGAAGACTACGCCCGCAGATACGACGCATCCATCGATAACAACCCGTCCGTCGGCAACAAGAACGGGGGACTCACAACCATCTTCGAAAAGTCGTTGGGAGCAGTCTCCAAAGGTGGCACGTCTCCGCTGCGTGCGGTCTACAAATACGCCGAACCGATTACGGAAAAGGGATTCGTCATCATGGACAGTCCTGGTTTCGATCCGGCGTCGATTACAGGAAAGGTCGCCAGCGGTGCACAGGTGGTTGTGTTCACCACCGGTCGCGGCAGTTGCTTCGGCTGCAAACCATCTCCGACGATCAAGGTGGCCACGAATACACCCATGTTCGATCGGATGAAGGACGACATGGACATCAATGCGGGAGTGATTCTGGATGGCAGCAGCATTGAAGAGGTTGGCCACCAGATCTTCGAACGCATCATCGCCACCGCCAGCGGTCAGGAAACGTTAAGCGAAGCGCAGGGCATCGGCGACGAAGAATTCTGCCCATGGTTCCCCGGCCCGATCTTCTAGCCGACTGCGTCGGCCGGGACGACCTGCCGCTCGGGGCAGGGCGAGAGGGGCGGGACCCAGAACCAGAGACCCGGTCTTTTGGAAAGATCGGGTCTCTTCGGGACTTGATGATTACAGGCGAGGACGGTGTCAGCGAGTTTTCCCACCGTTATTTTTCTGGTCTTTCACAGCTGCCCGCCGCATTGACTCGACGTGGTAGTCGAACCAGATCGGTTTCATGCGTTCAATCATCTCCGTGCGTTTGTGGGCGAGTCCTTCCAATTCGATGTAGGTGTGGTCGATGCCCAGCGTCTGCAGATGCATGTGAAAGTCGCGAACTGTTTTGATGTGCCCGAAATCCTTCGTGCCGCAGACAATTTGAATTCGCAGGTTTGCCTTGATTCGGCTGACATTCCTTTTTGTCACTTCATAAACATTGTCAGCTTCCCAGTTTGACCGGTCGGCTCCCAGTAACAGGTTTGCTCGGGTGTCGGGCTCTGCTGCGTCGAAAAATTCCAACAGGTGCGGCACATTGCCGGCTTGGCAAAACAGGCTGCAGAACATCTCCGGATACTTGACGGCTAGTCGAGTGGAGCCGCGGCCTCCCATCGAAAACCCTTCGATGCAGCGACCATGCCGAGCGGCAATCGTCCGGTAATTCTCTTCGATGAACGGAATGAATTCTGTGATGAAGATGGATTCGATGGGAAACCGTCCATCCGCTGAGTTCTTGTAGAACGTGCTGTGCCCGCCGTTCGGCAGCACCATAATTATCTCCGGCCAGCGTCCCGCTTTGATGCCATCGTGCAGTACTTTGATCGAATCGACGCTGGTGAATTCGTTGCCACCATTTCCGTGCAGGTTGTAGATGACGGGATAGCCTGTCTTCGTGGATGAGGCGTAACTGGGCGGTAGATAGATGCAGTAACCAATGTCCTTGTTCACCAGTGTGCTGCGAAACGTCAGATGCTGCGTGTTTGTCGGCAGCGGCAGCTGGTCGTCCTTCGGCTGATTAACCCAGACGATCGATGGCTGTGAAGGTAGCTTTGTCTTCTTTTTCGATTTGTCCTGTGCATGGGCTTGGGGCCAGACGACCGTGAGTAGGATGCACGCGACAAAGACAATAGACTTGCTGAACATGACTGACCTGATTCTTGTGAACAGACGTTGGGGCACGAGTTTTGTAGGCCATGACCTGTCATGGCACATCCGTTTTGCCATGACAGTTTTGTAGGTCAGGACCTGTCCTGACAAAAACGGAAACGTCAGGACAGGTCCCGGCCTACGACTGCCCGAAAAAGACTCCCGAGCCTTTACCAGACTCATGGACTACAGGAAAAAATGACACAGAACGATAGCGTCAACGTGCCTCAACCAGCGAAAGCCACGCTTCGCACGTGGCTGCGACTGATGCGGCTGCCGACGGTCTTTACCGCGCTGACGAATGTTTTGTGTGGATTCATTGTCAGCACTTCAGAACGAAGTCTGCCCGACATTCTGGCGCTGAAACATTTTTGGATGTTAGTGCTTTCCAGTGCTGGGTTGTATCTGGGTGGCATGGTACTGAACGATGTGTTCGACGCCGCGCTGGATGCAAAGGAACGCCCGGAACGGCCCATTCCGTCAGGCCAGATTTCAAAGAGGTCAGTTGCAGTATTCGGAAGTCTGCTGATGTTGATTGGTGTCGCTGCGGCATGGCTGGCCGGTTGGTTTGCCCAAACGGAACCTGTGGCGGTTTGCACGGCCCTGATTCTGGCCGCCGCCGTGGTGTTGTACGATGCGGTTCTCAAGAATACTGCCGCCAGCCCGTTTGGCATGGCGGCCTGTCGTTTTCTGAACATCATGCTGGGTGCCAGCTGTGCGGGAAGCTGGGACACGGTTTGGTCAGGACCGCAGGTTGTAATCGCGGCTGCACTGGGTGTGTATGTGTTCGGCGTGACATGGTTTGCTCGCAACGAAGCAGGCAATTCTTCCAGATTCGCTCTGGGTGCAGGATTGGCAATCGCATTGACAGGTATCGGTGTCAACGTATGGACGGCGCTGCAGGTGTTGTCGGAGAAACCGTCTGCCATGGGAGCGGTCATTGCCCTGTGTCTGATTGCCGCGAATGTGGGATTGCGGTGCGTGCGAGCCATCCAGGTGAACCAGTCGATGTTGCTGCAGAAAACGGTCGGGTTCATGCTGTTGAACATTATTTTCATCGACGCCGCCATGGTATTCTGTATGACGGGCAGCGGTCGACTGGCCAGTCTGGTTGTAATTCTTGTGATCCCCGCGACACTCATGAAACGTGTCATTCCGATGTCGTGAAGCCTGACCAACTGATGAGCAGTGCAGTTGAGAACGTCATGACGACGCCCGATGACAATCCGTTTCGTGCCCCACAGTCGGCGTTTGAGCCGATTGAAAGCACATTCAATACGAATCTGCGACGACTTCGCGTCTGTCTTGGCCTTCAATGCGCCACCATCGCTTTGGGCGTTGCCGCAGCATTCTACAATATTCACAGCATTGAGGTGACGGGCGGGATTCTGTTCCTGGCGGGCGTAGTGACGGCATTTCTCAGCAGGCGACTCAGGCTCACCGACGGTCTTGTCTTCGGCCTTTCGGGGCCCGCCATTTCGTTGGTCTGTTTCGCGATGATCAATCTGCTCAACTGGTCACCAACTGATGCCCAGCACCCCGTGTCGATAATTGCTGTTGTGTATGCAACATGCGCGCTTCCACTCGGCCTGTATGTGTGGATCAGAACTGGTTCTGACAATGACGCAGTAGCGCTCGAGGAACAGTTAAATGGCTCTTTAGTTACAGATGAGGTTCAGCATGAGCCGACGAACATGGGATGACGCTCGATTGTTGTTTTTCACATCCGCAGCCGTTCCGGCCATTGGAACAGTTTACTCATGGTCCAGACGATACTGGCTCGTGGGAGAAACAAAACTGCAATTGAAACGCGTTCTTCGCGGCCACAAGTCAGCGTAATACGCTGTAGCCGAGACATGATTTTATGAATCGCGATGTTGTCACAAAAATTGCTCGCAGTTCAACGCTGCGGAATGTCAGTCTGTATGCCGTGGCGACGGCTGCCTATGCCGTAGTCCCTGTGTGGGTGGAGACGCAGTCCGACTATGGCAAGTTCATCACACTGCCACCGGACCTGCATGCCGCATTCACGCTGGTCCTGGGTTGGCTGCTGGTGTTCCGCACAAACTCATCCTTCTCGAGGTGGTGGGAAGCTCGCAAGCTGTGGGGGACGCTGGTCAACATCAGTCGCAACATGGCCATCAAAGTGGCTGACCTGTGCAAAGCCGGGGACGACGAACTGAACAAGTTCCGCATTGAAATCGTGGCCTTCGCCTATGGGCTGAAAGACCATCTTCGCGAGGGGGCAAACCTGCAGAAACTGGAAGGCTTCGAAGCGTGCAACGATCACCCTTCACACGTGCCTTCGTATCTGATCACTCGCATGTATGAAGAACTTGGGTCGTGGAAATCAGACGGTTTTATCGACGGTGACGACCTGCGAGTTCTCGATTCAGAAGCTCGACTGTTTCTGGATATCTGCGGCGGCTGTGAACGAATCCGGAATACTCGAGTCGTTCGTTCTTATCGCACATTCGCCAGACAGTGTGTCGGGCTGTACCTGATCACGTTTCCCTGGGGCATCGTGGACAGTTTCCGCTGGTGGACCGTGCCGCTGACCGGCATCGTGGCGTATTTCATGCTGGGCCTTGAGACCGTCGCCGAACACGTCGAAGAACCATTTGGCTACGACGAAGACGATCTCGATCTGGACGAGTTGTGCCGAACGATCGAGGTTTCCGTCCAGGAAGTGTTCGACCGCCGACTGGCCCGCAAATCGGAAACACCGGCGGTGCGGTGAAGCCGGGCCGTTGACTGACTATCGGTTAAGTGGCCTGGGACCGCTGACAAATTCGTAGCCAGCAGAAACAATCGAAGCATTGTCACTTTCACCGACGTCACGCCGATGCGATGTGACTTGCAGATTCGGACGTTGCCGACCTCTGCACGTGAAAAGCAGACGCGGCTCAATACCCCAGATTAGCTGCGTTCCCGTTTCTGTGCCGAGCAGTCCTGGCGTTACCGTCGATAATGTTGCCTTCTCGGTTGACGACCGTTTGTTTCTCCGTAAATTGATTAGGTGTATGTCCACGATTACTGCGTAAGAATTTCTTCAGCGTGAGCTTTGGAATATGAAATTCGCATTTCTTGTCCATCCTCTCAGCCGCGAGTCGGTGACGATGCTCGATTTGGACAGGGATGGCAGCCTGCTGCAAATGTGGGGCCTGGATGCCATGGCAGTCGCCGCGGGATTGCATGGTGCTTTTACCAGCAGCTTGGCTCGAGGAGTCCAGGAACGCCCGCTGGAGGTCTCAGTTTTCGATGAGCTTGGTCGGTTGACGTCTCCCGACGGTGCTGCCGCTGAGGGGCGGATTTACGAGATTCCGCTCGATGCCTATGAGATCCTCGGCAATCCTGACCGGGCGCTGGAGTTCATGCAGGAGGCTGTCAGTCTGGCGACCGAATGGGGGGCGAGTCTGATCGGGCTTGGATCGATGACCGGCATCGTGGGCAGTCGGGGCGAATTTCTTGCCGAGCACAGCCCGATTGCCGTGACCACAGGAAACAGTCTGACCGCCTACACAGCGTTGCAGAATTTGTATCAGGTTGCCGAGGAGTTCGATATAGATCTCCGGGACGAGGCGGTCGCTGTCGTTGGCATACCTGGCAGCATCGCTTCGGGTGTCGCCGCTCTTGTGGCACCGCATTGCGGCCGATTGCTGCTGGTCGGTCGTAACAAAGGCACCGCGACTGTCCGCAAGTTTGCCGATCAGGTGGGGGGCGAATACTTTTCGGATATCTCTGATGCATTGTCTCAGGCTCGCGTCGTTATCTCCGCGACGTCGTCGGGGAACTGCATCGATCAGCACCAACTGTTACCCGGCACAATCGTGATCGACGTTGGTGTGCCGACCGATGTGATTGGCAACAAAGCATTGCGGCCAGACGTCCTGATACTGACCGGCGGACTGGTGAAACTGCCGGATTCAATGTCTTCGTCTTCACGCGTCATCAAATTCCATCACAGAGTCATTCCGAGCTGCCTGGGTGAAACTCTGGCCCTGGCGCTGGACCAGCGGGCTGAGAACCTTTCGTTGGGGCGGCGTCTCAGTCTGGACTCGATCCAGGACATTGGCTCGCGGGCTCGGGCGCATGGTTACGATTTCTCTCGCCTGTATTCTTTCGGGAATCCACTGGACGACGCGATCACGACGCAGTTCCGTCAGGTGCGCATGCGATTGGAAACCGGGCGGACGCGGCCGTTGCGCACCGTCGACAAGCGGATCTCGACGGCTGCCGACCAGCACGCCCGGCACTGCAACCCTGTGCTGCATGCCCTCGGGCGATCGAGTGGCTTTGTACGCACCTTCGTCCGAGGTGAAGGGGTGTATGTGTACGACGCCGAAGGACGAGAGTATTTCGACTGCGTATCGGGATTCGGGTCGCTCAATCTGGGGCACAATCATCCGGCTGTGGTCGAGGCGCTGACTGACGCTCTGAGTGAACAGGCACCCGGTTTTGTGCAGTCGGCGGTCAATCCGTATCAGGGAGCTCTGGCGGCAGATCTCGCGGCACTGGCTCCCAGTGGTCTGGAAATGGTTTTCTTCTGCAACAGCGGTACCGAATCGGTGGAAGCCGCCTTGAAGCTGGCCCGTATTTTGACGGGTCGCGAACGGATGCTTTCGTGTGAAGGGGCCTACCACGGCAAGTCGCTGGGAGCGCTTTCAGTATCCGGCACGGCAGAATTTCGCAGGCCATTCGGGCCGTTACTTGCTGGCTGCGAAACAATTCCGCTCGGCAACAGCGAGTTGCTGGAACGAGAACTGGCGACGCGCCGATTTGCGGCATTTATTATTGAGCCGCTGCAGGCCGAGGGTGGGATGTATGTCCTGCCCGAGGGCTTCCTTAAGCGTGCGTCCGAGTTGTGCCGCAGGACCGACACATTGTTGATTGTCGACGAAGTGCAGACCGGCCTCGGTCGCACGGGAGCTCTGTTCGCCTGCGAGCACGAAGGCGTTCAGCCCGATGTCCTGTGCCTTGCAAAATCGCTGGGAGGCGGCCTGATGCCCATCGGCGCCATGCTGACTCGCCGTGATCTGTGGATGCAGGCTTACGGCACCGTGCAAACCTTTGCGCTGCATACGAGTACGTTTGGTGGGGGAAGCCTGGCATGTGCGGCAGCTCTGGCGACGCTGCGGGTACTCCAACACGAAGGGCTGGCCGAGAATGCGGCGGAGCGGGGCACGCAGTTGCAACGTGGGCTGGTCTCTCTGTGCCGACGTTCGCGGTGCCTGAAGGAGGTTCGCGGGCAGGGTCTGCTGATTGGCCTGGAGTTTCATCCCATCCCGGCAAACCTGGCGGATCATTGGCGGGCATCTGATCCGACGGGAACGGCATCCATGCTGATTCCACAATACGACCGGCTGGTGAACGGGTTCCACGTACTGCACGCGTTGCAGACCCTGCTTCATGGTCATGGAATTTATGCACAGACGTGCCGTTCGAATCCGTTCGTCCTGCGATTGCAGCCGCCGCTGATCGTCACGGCCGAGCAAATAGACAGTTTGCTGATGGCTCTTGAACAGACCTGTGAAGAGATCGACTACGTGACCAGTCTGGTCGACGACCTTGTTGCCAAGACCGGAATCGGCGAGCACGACGCGGCTGCCGCGAATTCGTCCTCTTCATCGAACGGCAAAAGCACCGTGGTTCTTGATGTTCCCAAAGTCTTCAACGAAGAATTGCCCGCAATTTTCGCGACGAATGCGGATGCCGCACGGCAGATTGGGGTGAGATTTCAGATCTGTGTCACTGGTGATGGTGGGGGAGAGTGGTTCGTTGATGTTTCGAAGTCCGGGCCGAGTGTCACGAAGGGCAATCCGGGCGGTGCCGATTGCGGCATCACAATCGCAGTGGAAGACTTCCGCACTTTGTACGACAACCCAGACACCGATATGGTGCGGCTCTATTTTTCCGGCAAGGTCCAATTCAGTGGAGACACAAAGAAGGCAGGGAGGCTGCGACAGCTCTTCGAGCTCGAGGAACACTCGTCAGCTGACCGGTTACAACCGGTCTCGGAGGCCTGATCTGTATTCGCAATCTCGCGTGGCGGATTGACTCTCAACAGTCGATCGGTCCTTTCATCACGATCTCGCGTTACCTGAGAAGGCGGCGTTAGCAAACAGGCTGGCGGACCATCGACTTCAAAGTCCTCTCGCGTCCTCGGTACTCTGCCGTCACACGGCGAATGGGCGCCGTGTGCAAATGAAATCACGTAAATCGGGGAAAGGAACGAGTGAACATCTCCTCACAGAACTCTCCGGACGTCGCGCAGGATAGTGGCACGCCCACGGTTGAGGCGGCGTCAGCGCGAGCGGAAACGCAACCGAAAAAGCAGGGACACTTCTGCATCTTTCACGGTTTGACCTTTGGCAACTGGGTCCGATTGTTGGCGAGTCGTCCGCCCATGCATTGGAGCAGACTACCGCGATTGGCCTCCATCACCGCTTTTAGTGTGGTGAATTCGCTGGAGAAATTACTTGAGAATTGCGTGTATGGCAGACGCATCTCACGACAGAAGATTGAGCATCCGCCGATCTTCATCATCGGTCATTGGCGCAGCGGCACGACGCTGCTTCACAATCTGATGTCCCTGGATCCGCAGTTCACATATCCCAATCTGTATCAGGTGATTTTTCCCGGCAGTTTCCTGCTTACTGAGCGGATTGCCACTAAGTTGACGGCATGGGGAGTGCCGAAAACGCGGCCGGTGGACGACCTTCCCGCCGGTTGGGACATGACGCAGGAAGACGAGGTAGCGCTGCTGGCCATGACCCTGCTTTCTCCGTACCTGATGCTGGCTCATCAGCGCGATCCGAGCACATACGGCCGCTTCTTCGATCTCACGGAACTCACTCCGAAGGAACGCCGACGCTGGCAGGACGCATTCGTTTACTTTCTGAAAAAACTGACCATACGAGCCAACAAGCCCATCGTGCTGAAATCTCCTCCGCACACGTACCGGATTCCCATCCTGCTGGAGATGTTTCCTGATGCGAAATTCATCCACATTCATCGTGATCCGTACGTGGTCTACAAATCCAGCATCCATTTGCGCAAGACGTTGTTTACCGAAAACGGGCTCGGGAAACCGTGCCTTGACGACATGGAAGAGAACATGATGCAGCTGTATTCGAGTCTTTTTGAAGCATATGAGAATACCAAACACCTGATCCCGGCTGGCCATTTACACGAAGTGCGATTTGAGGATCTGGAAGCCGACCCGCTGGGACAGATGTGTCAGGTCTACGAAAAACTTGGTCTGCCCGGGTGGCAGAGTGTCGAGCCGAAAATTCAGGCCGAAGTGCCGGCGCTGGCGGCGTATAAAAAGAATACCTACAACATTGATGAGCCGTTGAAGCGGAAAATCTATGCTCGCTGGCACGCTGCGTTCGAGCGATATGGCTATCCCAGCCGGCTGCCTGAGTCGGCAGACATCGAAACATAGGACAATGGCAGTCGCTCGCCGGCCACGCGACACGTCCGTGCGACACGCACTATGCGATCGCAAATGGCTTCCCGCCCAGATAATCGTCGAGTTCGGTCACGAGACTCGCACGAGACGGCGGATGAAATGCCAGCGCGCGGGCGGAAGCCAGCAGGCACACAACATCATTCGATGTGAGGAAGGCCATGCCACCCAGCAGCTCCGCCGCGTGGAACGTCACCCGTTCGATGGCGCCCTGCACGGCGTATCGAGCCATGATCACGTGGGCCAGGGCGTCCTCGTTGTTTTCACCGTCCATCATCGCTCGGGCCGCATTTTCCAGAACGCCCATTGCTGCTTCGACATCGATTGCCAATTGAGTCCGCTCCGTCGGTGTGCCGCGGCCACCGACCAGGACACGCTCCACCAAAGCGCTGGCAACGCCGAGGTAGGCTGCGGAGATCAGAAGTTCGAACCAGATGAAGCCGCGCGTCTGCACTGTTTGTGCCTGAGCTTCGTCGGCCAGATATGCCACGAAGGCGTCGGGAACGGCTACGTCGCGCAGGATCACTTCATCACTTTCGGCACCCGCCAAAACAGAGTTGGACCAGAACGGTCGGAGTTCAACTCCTTCAGCATCGGCCGGTACAATTGCTACGGCGAAGCCAGACGGCTCACCATCCTTTCCCGGCGGAACACTCAGGCTCACAGTCAACAAATCCATCGACTCGGACAGGCTGCATGGTTTCTTGCTGCCGTTCACGATCAGCCCGTCGGAAGATCGTTGTACCTGCATGGATGAAGTGAGGATATTCTGCCCTGTTTTACCTTCTGCGAAGCCAGACGCCACGTAGTGGTTTCGACTGGCCACTGTTTCGAGCAGCAGGGATTCCACCCCGGTACCCACGGCTGCCGCTTCCACTAATGAAACCACCGAGAACTGATGCATTGTCGTAGCGATGGCGAGCGAAGGAGATCGGCTGCCGATCGCGCGACTAACGCGAACCGCCTGCAGCGCGTTGGCACCAAGGCCGCCCTGTGCTGTGGGAATCAGTAACCGTACGCCACCACTTTCACGATACTGGGCAATGCCGGGATTGCCGGGTTGTTCCGTTTCCGTCAATGAGAGTTTGGCCAGCTTTTCGTCGAGGCCCGGCAGCAGCTCGTTGAGGACTGCGCGTTCTTGCTTCAGGAAATTCAAGTTGACCCCCTTTGTCGGATCGAGTCGTCGCCGTGCTTCTTTCCGCGGTCATACTCAGCGCCAAAGATGATATTTGGAACTTCAACGGAACGCAAATCAAGAAAACAGGCGCTCGGCGGCAACGCTGGGACAGGCTGCCAGAATCTCTGTGGTCACGATCGTTGGTGCACACGCCGCCTGCGGACATCTGGAAACCGAGAGCGATGGCCGATACAACAGACCACCGGATGTTGAATCAGCAGGCAGGTGGATGACAAATGACAGATCCCAAACTATCACGTGATCCAGAAGAGTTCGTTGCCAGTGAACCGTGAAGTGGACCCCATCGTTAGGACCAGTTTTGCTGTCTGCTAAGGTGGGTCGATTTGCCTTTGACGGCCAGGAATCGACGCCGGTCGTCGTCGAGCAGGATGCGTTTCCTGCCGAATTCCTGGAGCAAATCTGAGCGTCCTTAAACTCAATAATCTCTGTCTGATGGCGATGCACCCAGCCGCAGAAGACGACAAGAAGAAGCTGCCAGGGTTGCAGAATGAAGTTGATGGATCACCACGTGCTGAAAGGTGGCGTTCAGTCCAGCATCCCGGCCTTTTGGCGTGAAATCAATCGCCCGAATCGGAAGAATTGATTGTAACGTAACTTCCCTGCCACGAGATCGCGCGGGGCTGATTTCCTGATCCCTACATTGCCCACCCGTCAGTGAGCGACATGTGGCGAGTTTCCAGTGGTGTGACGTCAGAAAAGCTTTGCTCCGACTCGTATAGGTTTCATAACCGACCGTCTGCTGGATGCATGCCATTACCTGGGCTCTTCAAGTTTGTCGATTGGGAGGTATTCCATCGGCTCACTTGCTTTTCACACCTACGCCTGGTGTAGTACCTATTTACACGTGTGTACGTAGTATGTGACATTACCCCATGGTGTTGTTCTCGGTGACTGAGTCAAGTTCAGGTGTAGGCGACAAGTCGGCGTTTTCTCATTCTGATGAGGCGGGTTTACACAAATCATCGCGTCTCACCTCCTCGTCGGACAGTCCCGCTGATATTCACTTCAACACCGTCAATCGGTGCGACAGAAGTGATGCTTGCTGTGAGTGAAGAAAGTTTTTTGGGGATTTTGAATCCTGTTTCGAGCCGCTGAGCAATTCGTTTGCGGCGATAGAAGATAGCCCCTTAAAGAGAGGACATCGAGATGAGCGTTCTGATTGGAGAGACGATCGTCTGCGGTCAGCGCACAGGCGGTGATGTTCAGTTGAGAATCTTCGGTGACGAATTCTACGCCCGCTACGAAACGAATGAGGGATACACTGTCGTTGTCGACAAAGACTACGGTTGCTACTGCTACGCGTTGCTCGCAACCGGACGTTTTTTGTCCAGCGGTATTCCGATCGGCAAGCCGCTTCCCGACGGGGTGAGTAAACACCTCAAAGAGGACCCCGATGTACGTAATGAAAAATTCTAACAAAACTACAGCCGCCTCCGCCCGCGAGAGATAGATCCGGACTTGAGTGCAACGCGCACCATAGGGCCTGACAATGGGCTGCTGAATGGACGCAAGTTGCACCAGGGGACGGTTCGCGGGCTAACAATCCTTGTCGAATTCGATGACGTCACAAGTAGCATCTCTCGCGACGACGTTGACGAAATGTTTAACGCCGCCAACTATAGCGGCAACGGGAATTTCTGCTCAGTAAATAGGTATTTCCAAATCGTCTCGAGCGGCAAACTCGATTACGTCAACACGGTTGTCGGTCCCGTAAAGCTCTCCAGAAGACGAGGACACTACATCAACAACTTGCTGGTCGAGGAAGCACTCAACATCGCCGTCAACGATTTCAATGTCGATCTGTCGGAATTTGACTCTCGGGACGAAGGAATTGTAGATGCGATCAACTTCCTTTACGCCGGAGATTCCCAGTATAGCGGCGACCTTTGGCCTCACAATTCCGTGAAACGATTGCAATACGGCGATATGCGCACGCACTACCACCAACTCACCGGGCTTGGTAGCCATGTGGTCGACTTGAAAATCGGGACCATCGGCCACGAGAATGGGCACCTGCTCTGCCGATTCCCGGACATGTACGACGACGGCAAACGCGATGGTGATTTCGAAAAGAGCCAGGGCATCGGTCGCTACTGCCTTATGGGCTCCGGTAATCACCTCAACGGTCGCCGCACCCCTTCTCCCGTGTGCGCTTATCTTCGCGAACTCGCGGGTTGGGTCGACGAGGTCATTTTGCTCGACTCCCCCGATAGAATCACGGCCCAGCACGGCGCCTACGACAAGGCCTGGAAGTTTGAAACGAATCTGCCGAATGAATACTTCATGATCGAAAACCGCAGCCAGCGGGGCCTGGATGCACATCTCCCGTCAAGTGGTTTGGCCATTTATCATTGCGACACGCTGGGCTCCAACGAGTGGCAGGACGGCACCAGGAACAAGCACTATCAGTGTGCCGTCCTTCAAGCCGACGGTAGCCTCGACCTCGAGAACAATCGCAATGCTGGTGACTCCACCGATCTCTTTGTTGGAATTCCAGGTGTGGCAGTCTCCGATGAAACGACTCCTTCCTCTCGAAATTGGAATGGAACCGATTCCGGTCTTGTGGTTTCGGAAGTTGGCGTTGCGGGCCAAAATATCACATTCACGGTCGGAAATCCGCAAGTCCAACCGATCGCCGACGTCAAATCCTTCCCGAATTTACTGATTCCGGACAACGATCCCAACGGCGTCACGACATCTCTGAGCATTGATTCCGCCGGTGAGATCATTGATATCTCGGCGAGCGTGGAGATCGTCCATAGCTGGATTAGCGATCTAAAAGTCTCACTCGTTGCCCCGGACGGCTCCGTGATCGTGCTACATGATCGCGAGGGCGCAGATGGTGATGACATTCACCAGACTTATGACAGCGCGACAACGCCGGATTTGGCGAACCTGGCGGGAAATGAAGTTGCCGGGGATTGGTCACTCGTCGTCGTCGATAAAGCCTCTCAGGATGTTGGGCGGCTCGTGGAATGGGGCCTTGTTGTTCGGTACGACCGCCACTCGACGACAGTAACGGGATCCGCGAATTCAAACGTTGAGATTCCAGACAACAGTTTTGAGGGAGTCTCAAGCAAGATCAAAATCCAGCAGGAAGGTGACCTTGAGAACATCGCCGTCGAAGTGGATATTGAGCACACTTACATTGGTGATCTTCGAGTTGAGCTTATCTCGCCGTCCGAACAGGTCGTACGACTGCATGATAGAGCAGGAGGCCGCAACAACGACATCAAGCGGTCGTACGATTCCACGTCAACCCCGGACCTCAACGACCTTCAGGGCGAATCCATTCGAGGCAAATGGCGGCTACGTGTGCGCGACCTCGCGGCCCGGGATATTGGAACGCTTGTTTCCTGGTCAATCACTATTGAGTACTGAAATTCGCAGGGGAAGTGGCTACTTGCGAGGAGTGCATACGCACGGGCTGGACACCGACGTGGCTAGCAGTTGCGTACTTCATTGGTGCCACGGCCATTATTTGTTTTTCGGTTGTCTCCGCTGGTCCTCCACGTGGGTTAAGCTCGACCTGGATGAACTGTGCAAAACGATCGAGATCTCTGTCGGGGACATGTTCGACCGCCGACTGGCTCGCCAAAATCGAAACGCCGGTGGTGCGTTGAAGCCGTGCGTTGACTGACTATCGGTTGCGTGATTTGAGGCCGCTGACTAATTCGTTGCCGCGCAAAAACATAAACGCAGTTGGCAGTTCTTCACCGACGTCACGCCGATGCGATGTCACAGGCTGCTCGGATGTTCAGTCAGGTCAGCGGTACTGATGCAATCGCGGGCACAGCGTTGGCGGATGCGGTCGAACCCTACATGAACGACATCGCTGGTTCGGCCGATTCCTTTGATGCATCAACGGTGGAAGCCTGGCAGGGAGTGCAACAGGACACGGCAGACAGCGAAGCAGCGGGTGCCGAGCAGAATTCTGAGGCATCCGCGTCGTCGCTCGCCGATGGTGGTGAATCAGATCCGTGGCTGGCCGCGTTTTTTGGCGATGGACAGGACGCTGCGGGTGAAAGCAGTGCGACCGCAGAATCCGGAACGACGCCTGCAGCAACTCCCGACGGCGAGGCCGATGGCGACAGTCCCGACGTGGATGTGGACACCACCAACACAACAACGACCGTTGTGGATGGTGACACGACGGTCACCACCTATACCATTACCACCACGGTTTCGTCTGAAACCGGCAGCATGGACGGAGAAAGTGGCGACGATCGCTGGGACATTCCTCAGGACTGGATCGATACCGCTTCGACTCCCGAACAGGATGACGACAGTACCGAAGGCGAACAGTCGCAGGGTAGCGGGCCAGCCAGCGCGAACGATTCGGACGGCAGCGACAGTGATTCAGCCGACAATCAGGCACCCGCCAACGAATCCGGTTCTCGTTTCC
>LWDU01040249.1_pt1 | contig 32033 bp, 32 predicted proteins | sample 727161 | NCBI WGS metagenome assembly LWDU01 (sample SAMN04566230, study PRJNA314399) | hydrothermal vent metagenome | isolation source: deep sea hydrothermal plume seawater | place: Mexico: Gulf of California, Guaymas Basin | collected 2004-07-11
AGCTGGTATCGAAACGCGCGAGAAGGGCGTTTACAAATTCTGCTGGGTTGTTGACTTCCCGATGTATGAATTTGACGAAAAAGCACAGAAGATCGACTTCTCTCACAACCCGTTCTCAATGCCGCAAGGCGGTTTGGATGCGCTTGAAAATCAGGACCCTCTGACCATCATGGCAAACCAGTATGACTGTGTCTGTAACGGTTTTGAACTGGCATCAGGCGCGATCAGAAACCACAAGCCTGAAATCATGGAAAAAGCTTTCGGTATTGCAGGCTATGGCATGGATACGCTGGAAGAAAAATTCGGCGGTATGCTGAACGCTATGCGCTTTGGCGCGCCGCCACACGGCGGCTTGGCCTTTGGTATTGACCGTATCGTGACGAACCTAACCTGCGCGAAGTATACGCGTTCGTGATGAACGGCGCATACGAAGACCAGATGATGGGTGCCCCGACACCGGCTATGGAAGAGCAGCTAAAAGACCTGCATTTGAAGGTCAATATGCCTAAAGAACTGGTGAAAAAAGAAGAAGCGGCGTAAGGCCCTGAATTATAGTTCATAAGAAAAGGGAGGTCATTGTGCCTCCCTTTTTTAATTCTGTTCTGACGATTAAACGTTTAGTTCAAGCGTGGTGATACTGCGACGGCAATAGTGCGTGAAGCAACCTGCTCGGCAATGCTTGCTTCTTGCTTGCGCAGCTGGGCGTTTGTTCCTGTATCATCAGCCAGTAATTCTTTACGACCTTCGGCCATCGCATTGAAGTTGAATACGCGCAATGTCGGCGACTTTGTCAGCTTGTCCATTTCGCGAGAAGCGGCAATGTGACCTGCGTCTTGTGCTGCCCAGTTTTTGATTTTTGTAATTCGGCGCGCAATCTTTTCGATCATTTCTGCTTCGCGGCCTTCATTGATGGCGCGTGTCATCAGCTTGTGAACGATCGCAATCGCTTTTTGGGATTTCATGTTCAGCGGATTTTCGCTCATCAAAGCGCTACGACTCAGGTCAAATTCCGTGTCGGCTTTTGAATTGGATTTAATACGGCTGGCTTCTGCAAAAGCTTGCATAGGTTACTCTCCCTGTATGTTCATTATAAGCGCGCGTCTTGTGACGCTTTATTTTTATTGGTTATTGAAAGTAGCTTAGATGTCTTACCGAGATATGACAAGGATAAATTTCGAAAATTTCAGGAAAAAACCTATTTGTGTACAAATATTGCGCGAATGAATGCGCCTAAAAAGAAGGCCTGGCTCGCTTGGGGAACGAACCAGGCCGGGGGGAACGCCTGCCATTGGGTTTTGGGTTCACGGTTAGGGAGGGTGGCAGACGAAACTTGTTCTATATGTTCACGTGCTAAGCGCGTTTAGCTCTCTTTCTGCGGAATTTATCGGCATACAGCGCACTATCCGCAGCATTGAAAATCTTGTCCATGTCATCACCGGCCTTATAAGGCTGGAGCCCGAGGGAGGCCCGGACGGGGATTTCTTCCCCGTACCAGGCCAGACTCAGGTGATTAAGCTGCCACGCAAGCGCTTGAGCGCGCGGAGCAATGCTTTGTTTGTTCGTGTTTGAGAAAATCAAAACGAACTCATCACCACCTAAGCGCGCGGCCGTGTCCATCATGCGGACTTCGTTCTGTAGCGTCCTTGCTACAAGGCGCAGACTGGCATCACCAGCCTGGTGGCCGTGCGTATCATTGATGGCTTTGAAATTATCAAGATCGATCAGCATCAAGAGCCCGCCTTCGCTAAGGCCGCGATCACAGCGGTCCAGCTCGCCGGCAAACGCTTCGAAGAAACCGCGACGGTTTTTGATGCCTGTCAGCTCGTCCGTCGTCGCAATTGTTTCTAGCGAATGAATGCGTTTGTTCTGCTCTTTAATGGTGTTCTCGGCCGTCTCGATCATGCGATGCGCGTGGTTTAGGAGGGCAACCGTGGCATCCATGCACCTTTGCCATCCATCACGATCATGCTCGTAAGCACTATTGATAGCGGCAAGACGCTCGTTCATACGTTCATCAGAGCTTTGTCCCTTGTAACCGTTCAGACGCTCGTTCTTCGTCTGTTGGTCTTCGACATTAACCTCTCTGAAGATATGGCGAAAAAGACCTTCGCCCGCCGTGGCGAGTGCTTTTTCAATTTCTGTGTTTTTGATCAATTCAGTTGTCATTGACCCACCCTTATAGTTTTTGATTACGTTCTTTATTCAACCCAAGGTATCGTGTTTGTGATTGGAGATTGTGATACCCGAATAACAGTATTGCGAGTCCCGTGCCAGTTTGTAGAAAGTAAAAATAATTTAATAAAATCAGTGTTTTGATGGAATTTTAGCAGGTGCTGATGATGGGGGTGGCGCAGGGCAGAAAATGTTGCCCGTGACATTTTTTGCCTAGCTGGGGGGACAATCTTTGCCTGCCTGAGCTCTTTTGGCTCCAAAAATAGTCGTTTTCATATAGTTTTCATGCGTTTGGCATTGGCTAGCCCATCGCGATGCACTATGATTACTGCTATGAACGCTACGGTTACAAAATTTAAGGCTTTAAAAGTCTCCGCCCTGGTTGCTATGGCAGCTCTTTCGTCCATGGCATCTCCGGCACAAGCGCTGGATCAGAAGGTAATGGATGCGCTGGTGCCGCACAAAGCACTCTACGAAATCAAGATGGTCTCTAAAGATAGCGGCAGCCAGATTTTGAATATCAGCGGCCAGATGTTTTATGAATGGCGCCCTGAATGCGAAGCTTGGGTGACTGATCATCGCTTTAATCTGATGTATGAATATGCCGATAGCGCGCCGATGAAAATCACTAGCGACTTTTCGACCTATGAAACCTTTGATGGCAAAGAGTTTAATTTCAGCTCCCGTCGTAAGCGTAATGGCGAGCTCTATCAAGAGCTGCGCGGCATCGGAGAATTTCCAGTTGCCGCAGAAGAAAGTGAAGTCTCAACGGGTGAGGCTGTGTATTCAATGCCTGACGGTCTGATTTTTGATCTGGACCAAGGCGTTCTGTTCCCGATGGCACATACGGTGAAGGTGCTGGAATACGCAGAAGCGGGCAAAAGATTTTTTCATGCCACGATCTTTGATGGCAGTGATGAAGAAGGCCCTGTTGAGATCAATACTTTCATCGGCGATCGTGTTAATGCCATGGCACGTCTGGATGATACCAATAAAAACATGGATACGACCTTGATTAACACGCCCGCGCGTAAGGTGCGTATGGCATTCTTTCCGCTGGCAGAACCAAACGCTGATGCGGAATACGAGATGGATGTAGTATTTCACGACAACGGTATAATCAGTGATATGCTAGTCGAATATCGTGACTTCTCTGTCACACAAAAGCTGGTAGCCCTAGAAAAACTGCCGGAAAATGACTGTACAGACCGCTAAAGAGGCATTCGGGCGATAAAGCCTAAAATATTGTAATTGTTAACGTTTTAGAAAAACCTGTTGGGTTAGGATCATAATAGAAGGGGAAATGGCGAATATGGCTAAAACCGTACTTATCGTCGAGGACAATGAGCTAAACATGAAGCTCTTTCATGATCTACTCGAAGCGCACGGCATTGAAACTATCCAGACACGCAGCGGCGTGAATGTGATGGAACTCGCGCGTGAGAATAAGCCTGACCTGATTTTGATGGATATTCAGTTGCCTGAAAAAATGGCTGAAGGGCGACGAAGAATTAAAGAAGATCCCTGTTATTGCTGTAACAGCCTTTGCCATGAAGGGTGACGAGCAAAAAATCAGGGAAGGGGGATGTGAAGACTACATCTCCAAACCGATTTCCGTGACTGATTTCATGGAAACCATCGGTAAACATTTGAACTAGGGGATAATGAAAACGAATGTCTGCACGCGTACTGGTCGTAGATGATATTTTGCCGAACGTAAAACTGCTGGAAGCCAAGCTGAGCAGCGAGTATTACGATGTTTTGACCGCAACGAGCGGTGAAGAGGCGTTAAAGCTTGCTGATTCTGATCGCCCTGATCTGATTTTGCTCGACGTCATGATGCCCGGCATGGACGGCTTTGAGGTGTGTCGACGTATCAAAGGTAATCCGGAACTAGCCCATATTCCTGTAGTTATGGTGACAGCTCTAACAGATAGCGTTGATAAAGTGCGTGGTCTGGAAGCGGGCGCTGATGATTTCTTGAGTAAACCTGTGAATGATACAGCCCTTATGGCACGCGTGAGCTCACTAGTGCGTTTGAAAATGACCGTAGACGAGTGGCGCGCCCGCGAAAGCACGGCAACGCAGCTGGGTGTGGTAGATGATAACGCCAATGTGATGAACGAGCCGACTGAGAATGCCCGCGTTCTCGTCGTTGAAGATTTGAATTTCGAAGCCGATAAAATCGCTGAAACCCTGCATCAGGATAATGATAACGTCATACCTGTCGATAGCGGCATGAATGCTATGGAATACGTATCACAGCATGATTTTGATCTTCTGATCATCAGCTTGAATTTGAAAAATGAAGATGGTCTGCGTCTGTGTTCTCATCTGCGCTCGAATGAGAGAACGCGCGCTATTCCGATTTTGATGGTAGCCTCCGAAGAAGATATGGATCGTATTGCGCGCGGTCTGGAGATTGGCGCCCATGATTATATTCTGCGCCCTGTTGATCGTAATGAGCTATTGGCGCGTGCCAGAACACAAATTCGTCGCAAAAGGTTTCAGGAACGTCTGCGTACATCTTATGAGTACAGCTTGTCGATGGCGCTGACAGATAGTCTGACAGGGCTTTATAACAGGCGCTATTTTGACGTTCACTTGCAGAAAATGCTGAAAACGCACAAAGACTCTGCAAAGAATTTGAGTGTGATGATTTTGGATATCGACCACTTTAAAGAAGTAAATGACAAGCACGGTCACGTTGCCGGGGACGAGGTGCTGAAAGTCTTTGCCCACCGCTTGCAGGATAATCTGCGAAGCTTTGATATGGTGGCGCGTCTGGGCGGTGAAGAGTTTGTGGTGGTTTTGCCCGATACAACGCCGCATATGACATATTTTATTGCCGAGCGCCTGCGTCGCGCTGTTGCGGATAAGCCTGTGAAATGTTCGGTGCCTGAAGGCGAGATTTCGATTTCCACATCGATTGGCGGCGCTGTGATTGAACCGGGCGACTATGAAGTGCAGGAAATTTTGGATCGCGTTGACAAATTCCTTTATGAAGCCAAAAATGGTGGAAGGAATTGTTGTATTTTCGAAAGTGTCGGGCGCTTGAATCCTGAGGAATATATGCAAAGTCCTCGTGAAGTAGGAAAATAGGGAAATGAAGGTTACGTTTAAAGATAAAATTAAAATGGCATTGATGGTTGCAAGCTGCGCCTCTGCTCTTACTTTTATCTCTGTCAGTGATACTTTCGCGCAAAGTGAAGCTGTGCAATCCGGAGAGCTTATTAAACAAGAAGATAAGCCTAAATCAGCACACACTGTCGGTAAAACGAAACAGTTCGATGTCTATGATCTGGAAGATGAAATCAAAACATGTTCTGAAACAGCGGGTCGCATTTCACGCCTGATTTGTTACGATAACTTATCCCAGCATCTGGGCTTTATTCCGCCCGAAGAAGCCGACCGTGAAGAAATTATTCTGGCGACCTATGGTTTCTGGGAAGCAACCAAGAAACGTAATCAGGCTGGCGAAGAAATTTACTACCTAAAGAATGACTCGGTCGAAGACATCATGTCGCGTTCGGGTATGAAGCGTAAAGCGACACTGATCGTGCAATGTAAATACGGTGTGACAGATCTTTATTTAGACTGGAAGTCCCGTTTGCTGCCACTTGGGCAGAATAACAAGAATTCCATGGTCGTGACCTATCAGTTCGATGGTAAACGTCGCAAGGCTGCTGAGTGGGAGCTATCAACAGACCGTAACGCACTGTTCGTTCCTGAACCTATTCCGTTCCTGCGCAACTTGCAGCATTTCAGACGTTTTGTGGTCACAGTCACGCCGCATAACGAGCCAACACAGATTATCGTGCATGAGATTGATGGTCTCGAGGACGCGCTAGGCCTTATTGTCCGTGAATGCTACGGCATAAAATCTGACGAATCTAATGATGGCGTCACGCAGGATTTTGAAGAATAATCCTGCGGCTATTCCATCTCTTCCAAGAATTGTTCTGACCAGGCGATAAATTCCGGATTTAAGAATTTGCGATCTGCGTGCCCGTAAGTCATAGGGCTGCCATCGACATATGTCATGATGCCGCCAGCCGCGCGTAACACAGCGTCACCCGCTGCTGTATCCCATTCACAAGTAGGACCGAAGCGCGGATAGATATCGGCCTTGCCGGCAGCGACAGCGCATATTTTTAAGGAGCTGCCACGTTTCACGAGTTTTTCGACTTTGAAGTCCTGCAAGAATTTATCCATTTTATCGGCATCACCATGGCTGCGACTAGCCACAATTGTCAGGCCCTTGGCAGGGGGCGTGCGTACCTGAATGGGTTTTTCGCGGTCTGAATCTTCCATGTAACGGAAGGCGCCGCCATCCTCACAGCCGTAAAACATCTCGCCTTTTACAGGGGCGTATACAACACCCAGAACAGGGGTTTTATTGCGGATTAAGGCAATGTTGACGGTGTAATCACCGCTACCTGAAATGAACTCTTTCGTGCCGTCCAGCGGATCGACCATCCAGAAATATTCTGACTCGGAAAGGCTTGGAATATCGCCTGCGGCAAAGCTTTCTTCACCAATCATCGGAATGTCTGACAGAACGCTGCTAAGTCCTGCTTTGATAACGTTTTCCGCAGCGCGGTCCGCCTCGGTTACGGGTGATCCGTCACCTTTGGTTTGCACACCCTGATAGCCTGAATCTTCGAAATGCTCGAGCGTAACCTCGCCTGCCTCTGTTGCGATACGCCTTACAATGTTGCACAGCGCGGGCAGGTGTTCCAAAAGTTTACTAGATGGCAAGTGCCTTCTCCTTACTGGTTTTCTCGGAGTCTTCTTCCAATGCTGCTTCACGTTCGATATAGGCGACGACCTGATTAACACATTCGTCAATGTCATAGCTCTGCGTATCAACCACAAGCTCTGGATTTACGGGCGGCTCATAGGGCGAGTCGATCCCAGTAAAGTCAGGAATTTTACCATCACGCGCTTTTTTATACAGACCTTTCGGGTCGCGGCTCTCACAGGTCGCCAGATCGGCCTTCACATGAATTTCATGGAAGCGGTCAGGGCAGGCAAGGCGCGCACGATCACGGTCATCCTGGTATGGTGAAATAAAGGCCGTAATCGTAATCAAGCCTGCATCAGCCTGCAGCGCGGCGACTTCACCAACGCGGCGGATATTCTCTGCGCGGTCTTCAGGCGAAAAGCCAAGGTCCGAACATAGGCCGTGACGCACGTTATCACCATCCAGTACATATGTGTGGTAACCAAGCTCGAATAGACGCTTTTCAACCAGCATGCCGAGCGTTGATTTACCCGCGCCAGATAGCCCTGTGAACCAGAACACACCGCCATGGTGCTTCTGACGTTTGATACGCTCGTTATAGCTTGTCAGATGATCAACTTCATACAGGTTCTGCGCTTTGGGCTTCATCATACGGCGCTGGTCAGCATAATCTTCCATGCTGATTGTGCCGCCGCCAACAATATCGTAACCGTCATACAGAACGATGCGTCCTAAACGGAAATTGTCGATATACGGGTCAATCGGCAACAAGTTGCGCGCACGCAGTGTGATTTCCGCCACGGCATTACGGCCGACTTCCTTATTATCACCGTCATGGTCAAGGTCTTCGGTGTTAATCACGCGCTCGATAGATTGCACAGTCACCATCGCTTCGTGCGTGGCATATCGGATTTTATAGCTATTACCGACCTTCAGGGATTCATGCCCCAGCCAGAACATACGCGCGCGAAATACGTTAGACAGCATCGGCGGATTTTTCTCATGGCTGGCAATATGGCCGCGCTCGACAAAGATTTTTTCATCCAGCGTAATGCCGATGACCTCGCCCGCATGGGCTTCGACTTTATCGGGGTTCGGCGGCCAGACTTCGAGCGAGCTGATCTCTGCTATCTCGTTGGTCGGCGAGAACAGCAGCTTATCGCCTTTGCGCATAATGCCCGTTTCAACGCGCCCGACCAGAATGCGTTTCTCATCCTGACGATAGACATCCTGCACGGCAAAGCGCAGCGCACGGGCTGTGGGCGGCGGTGTAATCTCGAACCCGTCAAGGCTCTCGACAAGGGTCTTGCCTTGATACCAGTTGATTTTATCACCGCGGGCGGCCAGCATATCGCCTTCGCGGGCAGACATCGGAATAATGTGCTGGGGCTGCAAGCCCAATGAATCCAGATAAACGCGGACTTCCTTGGCGACTTCGTTGAAGCGCTCCAGATCGTAATCAACGGCATCCATCTTGTTAATGACAACGGCAATCTGGCGCAGGCCCAAAAGATGCAGCAGATACGCATGACGGCGGGTTTGCTCGCGCACGCCTTCTGTGGCATCGACAACCAGTACGGCCGCATCGGCCGCTGCCGCGCCTGATACCATGTTCTTCAAAAACTCACGGTGGCCCGGCGCATCAATGATCACATAATCGCGCAGCTGTGTAGAAAACCAGATCTGCGTTGAATCAATCGTAACCGCCTGATCGCGTTCGGCCTGAAACGCATCCAGCACAAAAGACCATTCCAGCGCCTGCGTACCGCGTTTTTCGCAGACGCGCTTGATCTCTTCCAGCTTGCCTTCGGGCAGGCTGCCTGTATCGTGCAGTAAACGCCCGATCAGTGTGGATTTACCGTGATCGACGTGACCGACAATCACGACACGCAGCTGCTGATGTTTTTGTGTGCTATCACTCATAGTTATTCTGTCCTTATGATTTCGCGGCACTGTAATAGGTTAGAAGGCTGACGCCTGTAAGGCTTAGAAAAAAGCCGGTGATCTGCCCCCAGTTAAGCTGGTCTTTAAAACATAACACGCCAACCCCAAAGATGATAATGCCTGTCATGCTGCTGGCAAGACTTTGTGAGATGCTTAAGGGGCCGCCAACGCGGTATATCATCATGATCGAAACTTCTAGCCCCGCCAGAACGATCCCGACCAGAATAAGCGGCGCGATTGATTTAGCGGATAAATTCTCAAAACTCGTCGCATTATGTTCGCGCAGAAAATACAGCATAAAGCATGTCAGGCTGGCGATCAGGGTAATCACGGCAACATTGAACAGCGCCGTAAATTCGCCTGACAGCATTTTATAGCCCAGACGATAGGCGCTGCTAAAGCTAACGGCGATGAAAACCCAGATCAGCCAATGCATTACATATATCCGTGTGCGCGCAGCTTTTCAAAGCTGTCTTCTGTCTCGTTATCCATGGCGCGGCCCGCGCGTTCGGATGTCTTTGTGGTTTCCAGCTCATGAATAATCTCGTCAATGGTCGCGGCTTTGCTATCGATCGGCGCCGTGATGTTCTTCTCACCGAGCGAGCGGTAACGCTTGCCCTCCGCATTGGCAAAATAGAGCGGCACGACAGGGATATTCTCGCGCTTGGTATAACGCCAGATATCAACCTCAGTCCAGTGCAACAGTGGATGGATACGCACATGACAGCCTTCGGGGAATTCGGTTTTATATTGATCCCAGAACTCGGCAGGCTGGTCTTTGAAGTCCCAGTCACCGTCTAGTGTGCGTGGGGAGAACACACGTTCTTTGGCGCGCATGGACTGCTCGTCACGGCGAATACCTGCAATAATGCCTGAATATTTCTCGCGCTTCATAAGGTTGCGCAGCCCTTCGGTTTTGCGGGTTGCGGCGCGGGTTGCGGGCGGCAGGGTTTGATCCATGTCTTTTTCAGGCGGGCATAGCTCGATTTTGAGCGGGATATTCCACTCTTTGACCAGCATATCGCGGAATTCATAGACTTCAGGCAGCTCCATTTCGGTGTCCAGCTGGCAGATATCAAACGGGATGCGCCCGTAAAAGGCTTTGCGCACCAGCCAGAGCATGACATTGGAGTCCTTGCCGATCTATGCGGTTAAAAGCCTCACGGATGATGTAGATGGAGCGTTGTTCCAGATCGTCTAGATAAGAGTACATGCGAAAAATCCTATATTTTTACCAATATAGTGTAATTACGCGGCTAGTCTTTATCCAGCAGAAACTTCCTTTAAAACTGCCTTTTGTCCTTTTACTTCGGGACGTCCGATAGAGACATAGTGAAAGCCCAGAGCTTCCATCTCGGACGGCTTGTAGATGTTGCGCAGGTCAATCAGGCGCTTTTCCTTTAGGATCTCACTAATTTTACGCAAATCAAGGGCGCGGAACTCGTTCCATTCTGTGATGATGACAAGCGCGTCAGCTTTATCAGCCACTGCGTAGGGGTCTTTTTTCCAGTCTACAGCGGTAATATATCTCTTAGTTTGCTCGATGGCGGCAGGGTCATAGGCAGAAATGTCCGCGCCGGCTTCTTGCAAGATTGGAATTATCACAAGGGAAGGAGACTCGCGCACGTCATCCGTGTTCGGCTTAAAGGCTGTCCCTAGAATGCCGATGCGTTTACCGTTCACATCGCCGCCAAAGGCATCGATGATTTTTTGCGCCATAGCGCGTTGGCGGTTCGCGTTAGATTCAACCACGGCCTCAACCAGTGTCTGGCGTGCATCTAGCAGCTGCCCCGTTTGTGCCAGCGCTAGAGTGTCTTTAGGGAAGCATGATCCGCCGTAACCGGGACCTGCGTGCAGGAATTTGGGACTGATACGGCCATCAAGACCAAGCGCGCGGGCCACAGTCTGTACATCGCCATTGGCTTTTTCGCACAGATTGGCGATTTCGTTGATAAAGGTAATCTTGGTTGCCAGAAACGCGTTGGCCGCGTATTTGATAATCTCTGCGCTTTCACGCGTGGTGAACACGATCGGCGTTTCATTCAAGAAAAGCGGACGATAGACTTCCTGCAACACTTTTTGGGCTCGCTCCGAGCTGGTGCCGACAATGACTCGATCGGGGCGCATGAAGTCATTTACAGCAGCGCCTTCGCGCAAAAATTCTGGATTAGAGGCTACATCAAAATCACCGTTGGGATTGGCTTCGCGAATGGTTTTCTCTACTTCGCGTGCTGTACCCACCGGAACCGTCGATTTGGTCACGATGACTGTGTAACCTGTCATCGCTTGCGCAACTTGACGCGCCGCTTCGTGGACATAGGTCAGATCTGCATGCCCATCTTCTACGCGCGGCGGTGTGCCAACTGCAATAAAGACCGCATCGGCATCAGCAACGGCTGATTTCAAGTCTGTTGTGAAGTTTATGCGGCCACTTTTGATCTGGCGCTCGAGCAGGTCTTCAAGCCCGGGTTCGTAGATCGGAACCTCGCCTTTTTTCAAGCGCTTGATCTTGTCCTTATCAATATCCACGCAAGTGACATTGATACCGAATTCTGCAAAACACGTGCCTGAAACCAATCCGACATAACCTGTGCCGATCATCGCGATTTTCATAGGCGGTCTCCTTGAAAAAATATAGATACAGTGCGAAATCTAGCGTATTTACTAGCCACGGGAAAGCTTTGATTTCATAAGTTTCTTGCGCTTATAGAGCCGAAAATGATAAAAACTTAGCCGTAATATTTTACGAAATTATAAACAGGGCATAGATAGAGGGTTTTATCAAATGGTGCAGCGTGTGAATTCATTTCAGCCAAACGGACTTTTAAGCTTGCTGGACGATGCAAAGGCCATCGCGCGAGAAGCAGGGGCGATCCTGATGCAGCATTATGACGCGCACCGCGCCAATGCCGATTATCTGGAAATCATCTCTAAGGCAGATAGCTCGCCAGTGACAGCGGCAGATCATGCCTCGCACAACCATATTGTAGGGGCGCTTGCTACATTAACACCCCATATCCCTATTATCTCGGAAGAAAACAAAGAGCATCCAGATGTCTCTCAGGGGCTGTTCTGGACTGTAGATCCGCTGGACGGCACCAAAGGCTTTATTAATAAAAACGATCATTTTTATGTCAAAATTGCTTTGATAGAAGACGCGCAGCCAATTTTGGGCGTGATTTACGAGCCGGTACATGATCGTTTTCACTTCTCGGCAGCCAATTACTTTTCTTATATGCAGTATGGCACTGATAAGCCGCAGATGATTACTACGAAATCCGCCCCGCAGAAGGGACAGCTTTCGACACTGTTTAATGGTTTGCATTACGATAAGGCTGCTTACTTTGCAGCCCGTCAGGCGCTATCGGGTATGGGCATCGATACTCAGGATCTGGCGCACGCCAATGGTCAGTGTGCAAAAGCATTCTATATGGCTGTTGCTTCAGGCGAAGCAGATATTTATCTGGATTGCGGTCGCGAAACATCTTTGCGTGGCGGTAACGGCTATAGCTGGGATTATGCCCCTGACGCCCTGATTGTACCGAACGCAGGCGGTGCGATGCTGGAAATTACAACAGGACAGCCGCCACGCTTTGATAAGCCGACACAGCGTATGAACGCTATGGTAGCGCTGGGTGATCGTGACTTGGGGAAAAGACTGCTCCCTGCTATGAAAAATGATTGCCTTTAAGTCCTTGCCAACCTTATGTTGACGTTCATAATACTTTGGTTATTATCAGTCGGGTTAGTTAAATAATTTAAAGGGAATTGGTCATGGCGAAAAATGAAGCCACAGCAGAAGCAGGTAAACCGGAAGGCGCAGGCAATATGCCTCTTTTCTACAAAAACCCTGTACCACTGGACACGAAGAAACACGTAGAACTCGGTCTGGTTAAGGATTTTGGCCTTGGCTTTACAAAGCAGGTTAATGCTGTGCCGATTAACATGATCGAAATGCCGCAAATTTGCCACTTCTACCCTATTGCTTTTAGCCCTGATGAAAACGCGACACCTGTGGCACTGCTCGGTCTGCGTGATAATGAAAACCTGTTCTTGAACGACAAGAACCAGTGGGCTGCCAACTCATATATTCCAGCTTATATTCGCCGTTACCCGTTCATCTTCTCTGAGGTGCCTGGTAATGATCAATTGACACTATGCGTGGATATGGATGACAAGCTGGTAAACGATAAAAGCGAACAGAAATTCTTTGACGGCGAAGGTAAGCCGACGCAGCTCGCGCAAAACGCGCTTGAGTTCTGTAAGTCTTACCATGCAGCAGCACAGCAAACAGCAGAGTTCTCTAAAGCTCTGGCACAAAGTGGTTTGCTGGTTGAGCGTCAGGCAGAAATTAGTGTTGGTGAAGGCCAGAAGATCAACTTCTCTGGCTTCCGCATCATTGATGAACAGAAGCTGGCTGAACTGGATGATGCCGACTTTATCGAATGGCGCAAAAAAGGCTGGTTGCCTTTCCTTTATGCCCACCTGTTCTCAGGTGCGCAGTGGCAGCGCCTGACAAGTCTTCTGAATGAAAGACTTGCAGCAGAAAAAGGCAAGAAGTAATAAAAGCGGGTCATCTGACCCCTTTTTGCATTGACCTTTATACAAAATACCAGTGGGTATGATACGGCGTGTGTGTGCCAAGCAGTATTGAGTGCGGGTTAGAGAACTTTCGCATAAAAATACTGGCGATTTTTTTAGAAACGTTTTAAACCATAGGTCTTATTAGATTAGAGGAGGAGCCAACATCATGGCAAAAGTAGGAGCGCAACGCGCAGCTGAACTGACAGGTAAATCGAAATCAACTATCCAGCGTGCTATGAAAAGCGGCAAGCTGTCATATGAGGTCGATGCTAATGACCGCCGCGTCATCGACGTGTCAGAACTAGAGCGTGCTTTTGGCTTGGTTCCACAAGAATCCGATAAACAGGATCAACAAGCTGTTGAAGCTGAAATCGAAAAAGCAACACGTATGCTGGAGATGGAACGCCTGAAAATGCGTATCAAGCTTCTGGAAGAGCAACTGGAAGTGGCGCGTGAAGCTGTTGAAGACTTGAAGGAGCAGCGTGACCAGTGGCAGAAACAAGCTCAGCAAACACTGATCACAAGCCAGTTCAGCCAGAAGCAAGCTGAAGAATTGAAAGAAGAAATCAAAAACCGTGACGAGCGCGCGCGCATGCGTCGCCAGCAAATGATGCAGCAACAGCAAAAAGGCAAAGCCGCTCAGCCGGGTATGAAAAAGATCAGCCCTGATAATGAAAATGCACGCCCTGAAGAAGCCAAAGCAGAAGGCCGTGTTTTTGATATCCAGAATTTGTGGCAGAAATTCCGCACACAAGATGAAGGCAAGAAGCAGGCTACAAACTAATTTTAGCCCAATTTAGTGATATGTTTTGTAAAAGCCGGCTTGTCCGGCTTTTTTCATGCTGATATTTTAGCAAAGGATTCCAAGGCCTTCTGTGGTATAATCCCTATGATTAGAGGTGTGATAATGAATTTTAGAATTATACTGTTTTCCCTGTTTTTGATGATGTTTGCGGCGCCGTCCTTCGCGCAGGATGAAGTCGAACGACTAGAAATTCCGGGCGTCGAAGAACAGGAAGAAGGCTCGGTTGCTATTATCCCTGAAGAAGAGGATTTTGAAGAGCAGCTCGACCTAACGCATGACGATTCTATTCCGACTGATATCGCCGAGGAGCCTGAAGAGGCTGCAGAAGATGCTGCGATGTCAGCGATCGGCAATCCGATCTTTGATCAGCTGCCGCCAGAGATTCAGCAGGAAATATTGGAAGAAGCCGAAATGGTGCATGGCTTGTGCTCCGGTCGTTACACCTATTCCAGATTTTACGATTGTGATTGTGTCGCTGCAAAATTTGTTGATGCCCGTATCGAGCGCGGTCCCGGCAAAGGTCCGACATATTTGGCCGAAGAAGTCGCGATTGAATGCCCCAATCAGCCCGGTATTGCAGGCTTTGCTTGGGATCAGTGCCAGAGCATTGCAGAAAATATGCCATATGGTCGTAACGAATATTGCACATGCTTTGCCAAGCAATATGTAACGGAATATATGGAGCGCCCTGTGCTTAAGACGCCATGGCTTAAATCTGTGATGTCAAAAAGCTTGTATAAATGTGACACAGGCAACGGGCCGATCAAAGGCGGCTGGCACTAATCTAATATATTGTATCTAAGGGGAAATGGTGGACCCGATCGGGATCGAACCGACGACCTCTACAATGCCATTGTAGCGCTCTCCCAACTGAGCTACGGGCCCTCACAGTATTGTGACCTGCGAAGAGACAAGACCATACTATCGCCGTATCAAAGAATCAACAATTTTTGACAAGCGTGGCTATTTAGCTGAATCCGAGGCATCCCATGAGGCTTTTTTCCGATAGATAGTCGATGGCGAGACTTCTAAAGCCGCCGCAGCCTGAGGAATATTCCCATCACAAGCCCGTATCGCGGACTCGATAATTTCTCGCTCAGCTTGTGCCAGCGGCTTGATTTCAAAAGATGTCGTCTTGCTCGGGATAAGGGGTATCGTTGAATTCTTTCCGTGCAGTAATCCGCCCGGTAACATATGCACACTGACGATATCGCCTTCATGCATGACAACGACATTGCGGATAACATTTTGCAGTTGTCTAATATTGCCCGGCCAGTCATAGGAACGCAGTCTACGCTCTGCCTCTTCATCAAAGCTGACAAAGTTCTTTTGTTCTTCGCGCGTAAAACGCTGCAAGAAAGCCATCGCAATATCAATTACGTCATCACCGCGATCTTTTAACGGCGGCATATAGACTGGCAGAACGTGCAGGCGGTAAAATAGATCCTCGCGAAACTGGCCGCTATCAATCTCGTCCAGCGGGTTTTTATTGGTGGCACAGATAATGCGTATATCTGTGGTTTCAATTTTACTGCCGCCGACTTTCTGGAAAGAAAGGCTTTGCAAAAATCGCAGCAGCTTGCTCTGCATATCGCGGTTCATCTCGGCAATTTCGTCCAGAAATAATGTGCCGCCATTGGCCATATGCGCCGCGCCGTGCCGATCGGTTATCGCACCCGTAAACGCGCCTTTAACATGTCCGAACAGCTCTGATTCCATCAAATCGCGGGGGATGGCGGCACAGTTAATCGGAATAAACGGCTTCAGTGCCCGTTTGCTGTGCTTATGAATGGCTTCGGCGCAGATTTCTTTACCTGTGCCTGACTCGCCCGTGATAAAGACCGTGGCATCGCTGCGGGCGGCATTTTCGATCTGACTGAACACGGAGCGCATGACAGCAGACCCGCCGATAAAATCACCGAAGGATTGGCGCTGCGCGGGTTTATGTTCGGCATGGCCTGTTAGTCCCGCAATGGCACGGGGGACGGTTTCATCCCTGTCTTTGGCAAGNNNCACGGCGCTTAACAGCCGCTCTGTACTAAAGGGTTTTACCAGAAAATCATCGGCACCGCGTCGCATGGCATCAACAGCCGTATTAACCGACCCGTGACCTGTAATCACGATGACAGGCAAACAGGGGTGATGCCGCGCTAGATAATCCATCACCGTCAAGCCATCCATATCAGGAAGCTTTATATCCAGTAAGGCCATATGCGGTGCGGCATCCTGTAAAGCAGCTAGCGCATCCGCCCCGCTGGCGCATAGCGTAACGTGATAGCCGTCTTTTTCCAGCGCTCCGATATAAAGCGCGGCAATGCTGCGGTCATCTTCGATAAGCAATATGCGTGTCATACGGTGATTTTACGGGCAGATGTCTTAATATCTGACAAGTTTTGCAATTTGCATACGGGCGTAAGTCATTGCTTACAAAAGAAAAAGCCCGACATGTGCCGGGCTTTCACAAAATTCTGTACGACATCCTGTCTTAGCGGTTTTGACCAACAAAGTGCAGGATGTGCATGAACAGTGCGATAAAGCTGATATACAGCGTCAACGCCGCTGACCAGCCCATACGGCTATTGGCTTCGTCGCCTGATGCCGGGTGGTACATTTGCTTCATCGCTTGTGTTTGCCATGCTGTAATACCCGCAAAAGAAATTATGCCGACCGCTGATACGATCTCTTGAAAATGAAGGCATTCAGAAGACCCATGATCAGAACGCCCCAGACGCCCATGATGCAGAATGTCATCAAGCCATCCAGATTTTTCTTGGTTGAATAGCCGAAGATGCTAAGGCCTGCGAACATACCCGAAGCGATAAAGAACGCTTTGGCAATGCTTTCGCCTGTATAGGCCAGCAAGATCACGGAAAAGCTGATACCGTAAAGGGCGCTGATGGCAAAGAACGTTGCTTTCAGACGGCCTTGAGACATTGTCATCGGGTTAAAGCCGAACCATACCAAAGCCAGCGGCGCAAACATCACGATGTACATTTGCGGACCGCCCAAGAACAGTTGCAGCAAAGCAGGGCTGCTGGATACGACAAAGGCCGTAATAGCAGTCACCAGCACGCCCAATGTCATGCGGTTGTAAATACGTTGCATGTGAGCCTGAAGGCCCGCATCAAACCCTACGGTAGCGCGAGACTGTGTCTGACTCGAAAAGTTATCAGGTTGCATATGTTGTTTTCTCCTTAAAAACAGATTGAACCCCTTAAAAAACGCGCTCAAACATAAACTTGCAAAGCGCGCTATACCATACTTATATAGTCCATTTTACACCGCTTTCAAAGCGATTCCCAACAGATTTACAATAGTTTCGTAAGCCAATGCGCACAGGTTACACACTTCCCATATAAACAAAAGTGGCCTTTATAGTCGTGCTGTGCTAATCAGGAAGTAATCAAAAAACATAAATAGGGAGTATCACAATGACGGACCAGTCTAAGCCAAGTTTTAATGCCAATGCCGCGCGCAAAGCCGATGTGCTGCCGCGCTGGAATTTTGACGCTTTTTACCCTGATATCAAATCAGACGAACTCGAAGCTGATAAAGCCAAAGCGGCCGCTATGGTCAAAGAATTTGCCACGGATTACGAAGGCAAAATCGCGCAGCTAACGGGTCAGGAACTGGCCAATGCGATTAATAAAAGCAAGCAGATCGGCGATTTGTTCGGCAAGATGGGAACATATATCCAGCTGCGCACAGTACAGGACAATACGCTAGGCGGGGAACTTGTGAAATTCGGCACATGGGCAACCGAAGTCACAACCGCAACGAATTTCTTCGGCAACGAAATCAAGAAGCTGGATGAACAAAGCCTGAAAGCCATGATCGCGCAAACACCTGATCTACAGGCGCTAGAGCCATGGATTGACTCTGTCCGCCGCGGCATTCCGCATACGGCGCATGAAGAAGTACAGAAATACTCCGCACAGTTAAGCCCTGAAGATGGCTGGAACAAGCTGTTCGACGATTTGCACACCTCACTGGTTTACGAATTTGACGGCGAAGAGCTGGGTCTGGAAGAAATTCTGGATATCGTGGCAGGCGATCCTGATCCTGCGCGCCGCGAAGCTGCTCACGAGGTGTTCGTTGAGGTCATGAACAAAAACAGCCTGATCTGGGCGCAGGTGCATAACGAGTTGATGCGCCTTAAAACGGTAGATGATCGCTGGACGAATTTTGAAAATCCTTGGGATGCGCGCCATTTCTCCAATAATATCAAGCCTGAAGTCGTTGATGCGCTGGAAACAGCTGTGAAGGAGTCATATGAGTCCATTCCGCATCGTTTTTATAAGCTAAAGGCTGCTCTGATGGGCCAAGACACACTTAAGCCATCAGATCGTAACGTCAACGTCTTCGAAGACAAGCAGAAGCGTTATATCCCGTTTAGCGAAGCGCGCGATATCGTGCTGGATGCCTATGCTGAGTTCTCGCCGGAAATGGCCGCGAAAGCCAAAGAATTCTTTGATAAAGGCTGGATTGATGCGCCTGTTGAAAAGAAAAAACAGGGCGGCGCGTTTGCGCATCCCGGTGGTGCGGCGCTCGCGCATGCCATGGTCATGCTGAATTACCAAGGTACGCCGCGCGATGTCGCGACTATGGCGCATGAGCTAGGCCACGGTGTTCATCAGGAACTGGCCAAGCATAAAGGCGATGCGGTTGTCAGCACACCACTGACATTGGCCGAAACAGCGAGTGTCTTTGGTGAAATGCTGACCTTTAAATCCTTGCTGCGTAATGCGGCCGATGATGATGAACGTCGCAAGCTGCTATTTGAAAAAGTAAACGATATGATCAACACGGTATATCGTCAGATGTCGTTCTATGACTTCGAAAAGAAAATCCACGGCCATTACAAAGCCAATGGCCCGCTGACCGAAGAGGAATTCGCAGGATACTGGCTGGAAGCCTTGGGCGACAGCTATGGCGATGCTATTCCCTTGGATAAGGATTACGGCGCGGTGTATGGCTATATTCCGCATCTGGTGCATACGCCGTTCTATGTTTACGCCTATACATTCGGTGATACGCTGGTAAATGCGCTCTACACTGTCTACGAAGAAGGCAGCGTGCCTGATTTCGAAGAAAAATATATCAAGATGCTGGAAATGGGCGGCACACTGAAACCCGAAGACTTAAAAGAGATGTTCGGTCTTGATATCGAAGATCCGTCCTTCTGGAATAAAGGCTTGAAAGTCATCGAAGATCTGCTGGATGAACTGGAAGAGCTCTGTGAGCCGCTTCTGGAGGCAAATCAAAACGCTACGCCTAAGCCCAAAGCGCCTTAATTAATCTTCTGAACGATTATTGATCCATGGATTACGGTTACCACGTGTTGCCGTAAGCCATGGATTTTTGCGCTCCTCAGGATGTTTGAAACGCTCCTCGGCGCGGTGACCGGGTTTTAGCTCGGGAATAGGAGTGCCTGTGACATCCGAAATGGCTTTGATACGCTGTTCCAGCGGCGGGTGCGTCATAAACAGCCCCATAAACTTGCTGCTGTTCTCGATACACATCAGCGCAATAGGCGCAGTAAGGCGCGCATCATGGCCTCAGGGTTTTTGGTCATTTCAACCGCACCCGCATCGGCCATATATTCGCGGCGACGTGATAGCGCAAAACGTGTAAACAGCGTGGCCAGATAGCCAACCCATAAAACCGCCACTACAGCGAGAAGAACCAGAATAATCCGCATATCTGTTTTATTACGGCGGCTGCTGCCCAAAAACATGTTATAGCGAATAGAACTCCACGCCATTTGGGCAAAGAAACCGATCATGCCCGTAAAGATAATGGAAACGATCAAAAGACGTACATCGCGGTTTTCAATGTGGGTTAGTTCATGAGCCAATACGGCTTCAACCTCATCCTGCTGCAAAGACTGCAGTAAGCCGCGCGTAACAGTTACAGTATAGGTGGAATCGGTAATGCCGCTGGCAAAGGCGTTGCGGGCATGGGTTTCAATGATTTGCAGTTTGGGTGTTGTCATGCCGCGCGAGATGCAAAGATTTTCAAGAAGGTTATAAAGCTCGGGCTCTTCGGCGCGGGTCACGCTGTGGGCGTGCGAAAGCTTCTGGATCATCTTGCCTTGAAGGAAATAGGCGATCACAAACCATGCGGCAACGATGGTCATGACAAGCGGCCAATAGTGCAGGGTATAGGCATTGCCAAGGCGCACACCACTATTGACGGCGTCTTGCCAGCTATAATCATTGCCTTGCATATAGCCGCCTGACATCCAGCCGACCATAAAAGATATGGTCCAAAAAATAGCAATGATCAAAAGAGGATAAAAAGCCAGCAGGGCAACAGATTTAATATTGTTGTTCCAGATCTGGCTTTTGAGACCGATAGCGGCCATAGCAGGCTATCCTTAGTCGAATTTAACGTCAGGAGCCTTGTTAACGGCATCCTTGATGTTTTCTTCAATCTCGAAGAATGGCTCTTCAGAGAAGCCGAACATACCGGCAAAGATGTTGGCAGGGAACTGCTGAACAGCTGTGTTGAACTCGTTCGTGGCGCTGTTAAAGAAGCGGCGCGCAGCAGCCAGTTTGTTCTCGATATCTGAAAGCTCGGACATCAGGCGCTGGAAGTTCTGGTCAGCTTTAAGGTCAGGGTAGTTCTCGGCAACTGCAAACAGGTTCATCATGGCTGCGCCCAGAGCATTCTCGGCTTTAATACGACCTGCATCAGGGCCTGAACCTTGTGATGTTTTATCAATACCGGCACGTGCTGCTGTTACGTTCTCAAAAGTCTCTTTTTCGTGCTTGGCGTAGCCTTTAACTGTATCGACCAGCTGCGGCACGAGGTTATAACGCTGCTTTAGCTGAACATCGATATCCGAAAACGCGTTCTTGCGTGTCTGGCGCAGAGCCACAAGACGGTTATACAAAAAGATTGAGTATGCGGCGAAGACCGCGACTAAAACTAAAATGGTTTCCATGAAAATTCCCTCGGAGAGATAATTGCGGGTAGAGTTAATCCGACAAAGATTTTAGCAGAATTACTGGAAAACTCACGCTCTTTTCTTACTGTCGCTGTCTTCTTTTTCGATTGTGATATCCCCGCCAAAAAAGCCGAGTGCCTTGTGCAGTGTTTCCATGTATTCTGACGCGGGGTCAGATGCTGCTGTAATCCCGCCGCCGACATTAAGAGATACGGTGTTGCCATTATAAACCAGCGTACGAATAATGATGTTCGTATCCATAGTGCCGTCAAAGCCGATATAGCCCATAGATCCGCAATACGGGCCACGGCGGGTATCTTCCAGCTCCTCAATAATTTCCATCGCGCGCACTTTCGGTGCCCCTGTGATGGAGCCGCCGGGGAAGCAGGCTTCTAAAAGGCTTACTGCGGATTTATCGGCGCGTATCACGCCTTCGACCGTAGACACCAGATGGTGTACATGGGCAAAGCTCTCCAGATGATTAAGGCGCGTAACGCGAACACTGTGATCCTCGCAGACTTTCGAAAGGTCGTTACGAAGCAGGTCAACGATCATAACGTTTTCCGCACGGTCCTTATCGCTGCTGGCAAGCATATCCTTTTGGTCTTGGTCATGTTCGGGGTCGGCGTAGCGCTTGATCGTTCCCTTAATCGGGCGCGTTTCAGCGATACGGCCATAATGATTGATAAAGCGTTCGGGCGAAGCCGAAGCTAGTTTGATAGAGCCAAAATTCATAAAAGCACCAAATGGCGCGGGGTTCGCTTCGCGCAGAGACAGGTAATGCCCATAAGCGGAAAAGCCCGGTTCTATTTCGGTATGGAAGCGCTGGGATAAATTGGCTTGGAAAATATCGCCTGCGTAAACGTAATCGATAATGCGCTGGACTCGTGCTTCGTACTCTGCGCGGCTGACGCTGTTCTGCCAGCCTGATAATGTGCTCGCTGGTACGTTCTGCACCTCTGATTTTGATAAAAACATATCGTATCGTTTTTGTGCGTGATCAGGGCTATCAGCATAAGTTAGATACCATGCTTTATTTTGTTCGTGGTCAAAGGCGCAAAGCTGGTCATAAATGCCAACCGCCATGTCAGGAACGCCTTCATCTTTGGTAAAAGCAGGTAAAGATTCAAGGTCGCGCGCCAGATCGTAGCCGAAATAACCGGCGGCTCCGCCTTGAAATGGCGGGAAAGCTTCGTTAATGCGTTTATTCATGCCGTAATGGTCTATACGGTCATGCAGAATTTCGAACGGGTTGCCTTCTTCTTTGTGCTGACCATCACGGTTTGTAATCGTCGTGTAACCGTTTTTGGCTTCGATCGTTTCGATCGGCAAAAAGCATAGAAAGCTGTATCTGCCAAGCTCGTGCTCGCGGTCCGCACTGTCAAAAAACAGGCTGTAAGGCGCGGACTCCCAAGCGGAAAATGTTGTTTCCGGTTGAAAGTTTTTAGGGTCGAGGGCAAAAGAGAATAACTTCATAACGCTTCATTCATAAGGCTTTACGCTCTCTGAATGCAACTTAAAAATCACGGTTTTTTGCGGTTGTAACATTTTGTGATTGGTAATGATTCTCAATTAGGCGTTATAACGCGCCTTTACAACGTTGTGTTGTAAATCACTGAGTCAGGTAATGGAGGAATAACATGACTAAGTATATCATCCACGATCCCGTAACAGGTCGTGAAGCATTTGAAGGTACAGCTGAAATGCAAGCTGAGTTTGAAGCTGTAATGGGCGGTTCTGCTTATTCAGACAATGATTGGCAAGAAGAGCCACAACAGGAACCAGCTGCAGAAACAGCGCCAACTCTCAAGCTTGTAAAGGGCTGATCCACTAGCCTTTTACAGGACTGAGGCGTAATGCCTTAATTGCAAAATTCTTTTGTAATTTCTCGCGTTCCACGGGCACTTCTTCAGGGAACGCACCGCAAAGACGCGTGGGCAGGCCACTATCCAGCATCACAAACACTCCTTTATCAGAAGCGCTTCTGATCAAGCGGCCATAAGCCTGACGCAGCTTCAAACGTGTAATCAGCTCATCATAACGACGCTTGCCGAAGGCTTCGCGGCGTGCCTTGTGCAGAATATCAGGACGCGGCCACGGCACACGATCATAGACCAGCAGACGTAATGAATCCCCGGGGACATCGACCCCGTCACGCACGGCATCTGTACCAAACAGGCAGGCATGGGTATCTTCACGAAACATATCAACCAGCGTCCCCGGCGCATAGAGCGGCAGCCCTTCATGCTCCAGATCATGGGAAATGCGATCATAAACCCCTTTGAGACGCTGAATCGCAGTAAACAGACCAAGCGCGCCGCCGCCCGAAGCCTTGAACAGTGCGCGGTAGGCCGAGGCAAGCTGTCCTAGATCATTCTTGTTGATGTCATTGACAACAATGATGCGCGTCTTCTCGGTGTAATTAAACGGCGACTTCACTGCAAACTCATAGGGTTCAGGCGATAGGAAATTAACGCCTGTGCGTTCGCGTGCCACGCGCCAGTTTTCGCCATCGTCCTCGGTGGCATCACGCAATGTGGCGGATGTAATGCCTATCCCTTGGGCGTAAGGCTGGACAGATTTGGCAAAGGGCACCATCGGATCAATCCAGTGGCGATATAGGCCGATATCAACGGACTTGCCATCAACACGCTCAATCGCCATCCAGTCGACAAAACCGGATTGCGGGTCTGTATCATCATCCTGCAATGTCTCAAGCATTTTGATCCAGCCTGACAGGTTGTGCTCACTGCGGCGTTCAAGGCTGGCAGCCACAGATTCAAGGCGCTTGCGGGTATCGCTATCCAGCGTTTCCGCCTGCTCATGCAGCTTTTTACGAAGGCGCGCACACAGGCTGCGCATAGGGTTCTGTATATCCCGTAATTTGCCACATAGTGCCGCTGCTGCTGCCGGTAGCTCTTCAATAAGCGGATGGGTCTGCGTTTCGAGAGAGTAAGGGGAGTTTTTGCCATCGGCGCGGGCAAAAACCTGCTGATAGACCAAGATCAGGAATTTCTCTGTCACACCCTGTGGGGATTTGTCTTTCATGCGGCGTGACCATCCGAAAGCCGGCAGGTTCATAGACTCGTGCAGAATCGCATCAAGATCGGCGAGCGCCTCATTGTCGCCTTCGATTAAATCTTCGGCACGGCGCTTTAAGCCTCGTGCACGGGATTGTTTGCCGCCTTCCGCGCCGCGGATCCAGCGCCGCAAATCATGCGCCTCGCGGGCGGTCAAGTGACCCGCAAATGCACTGTCGGCCGCATCAAATAAATGGTGACCCTCATCAAACACAAGGCGCGGCGGCAACGGGTCATCATCGCTGGCGATCGCAGCTTTGATCATCACAAGCGCATGGTTGGCCACGACAATGTCAGAATGCTGCGCCTTACGAATGGTCTTCTCGACAAAACATCGATGGTAATGATCGCACGCCGAATAAATGCATTCCCCGCGCGTATCCGATAGACCGCGTGTGTACTGCCAACCTAGTAGGCCGGGAAGCCAGCCCGGGAAATCACCGCCTTGCAAATCACCGTCTTTGGTAGCTTCAGCCCAACGCACCATAATACCCGCCGCAATCACTTGATTGATATGTTTGGCAAGTGCCGCGCCCGCAACAACGTCTTCCAGATTTAACAGGCACAAATAATTCTCGCGTCCTTTGCGTACGGTGACTTTAGCCTTTTTGACCTCGGGGTGCGGGTAAAGGCGATCAAGCTCCCCGTCAATCTGGCGCTGCAGGTTCTTGGTGTAGGTGGAAATCCAGACCGTGCCGTCATTTTTCTCTGCCCAGACTGTAGCAGGCGACAGATAGCCTAGCGTCTTACCGACACCTGTGCCGGCCTCGGCCAGCACAACATGCGGGCGGCCTTCTTCTTCCATAGGCGCAAAAGCTTTGGCCATTTGGCCTGTGTATTCGCGCTGCTGCTCGCGCAGTTCAGCTTTCTTATCACCAACGCCCAGCATCTGCTCCAGCCGCTCCTGCGCTTCCTTGGCAGAGACAGGATCATGCGCTGGCGGCGGTTCGGGCGCACGGTCCGCCCATTCAGGCAAATGTTTCCAGATATTCATGGCAGGCTTGGCCATGATGGGCATTTGGGCATCATAGTCATGGCCGAGCGCACGGCAGGCAAATGGCGCCCAAGGCCATCCCTTGCCGTTCAGACCCATAGTGTGGGCGATCTCCAGTACATCGGCTTTCTTTATGCCGTTACTCTCTGTGGGTCTGATTTCTTTACTCAAATCGGATAGCAGCGCCTGCGCCGCTTCCATCAGGGTAAAGGGATAATCTTCGAAATCAGAGGGTGCGGAGAGGCCGAGCGCCTTGGCTAGGCCGACAGGGGTCGGCACGGCAAATTGCGCAGGATGCACAAAGGCAAACAGCTCCAGCAAATCAAAGGCAAATAGATCATCTGCGCCCAGACGATGTCTTGTGTAAGGCGCATGACACACCATCACTGGCTTTTTGTGAACCAGCAGCCGCGCCTGTTCATGGGGCAGGGTCTGCAATTCACCGTCAGAGGTCAGAATAACAGCCTGTGCCGTGTTCACCGCCAATATAGGAATATCGGGCAGGGTGATCGCTTGTGTGCTTTCAGATGTTGCAGGGCTGAGTGACATATCACCAGCCTAAATCATGCCGAACGAAAAGAGAACAGGTAAGTTATGTTATACCACCATTCCGTGGTTATGCCCTGCAATAGATTTAGAAATCCAGTGGGCGTGGCTCATCTTTCATTTTTTGCCACTCTTTCACGGCTTCAATTTTTTCATCAGTGATAGTTCTGACACCGAGATATTTTAAATGATTATGGCGGGGCAGCAGTGAACGAATAGTATCCAGATATTGTGGCCATTTAACCTGTTTGATGCGTGATCCGCGCGGCCAGCCTGTTTCGATAATATCAACGGTATTATCATCGTTCACACCAATAATTTGAAAAGCGTCTACATGCAGCACACCAAAGCAATCCCAAGTCATACCGATCTCGGGCTTCTTCGTACCATCATTGAAAATAGCCTTTAATTTCCGTGATAGAATTTCAAACATGTTTAACCAATAGAAGTTAAACAGGCAGCTGTCAAATTTTGACAGCTTAGCCCTGCTAAATGCTACCTTATTGCAGGTATAAAGTGGCTAATGACGAATTAGGTGTCTGAACTTAACTAAGTTTCAGGGCGCTTTCGAGTACATCTTCAGGCGGACGGCCGTCTTTGCCGTAGCCCAGACGATCGAAATCCTCATCGGTTGCCAGACGCCATGTGATCCTGTTGCCTTCAACAGGGTCAAAACGCTCGCCATTACTGATTTGCTTGGCAAACGCTTTGGCAGCATGACCGCCGCGCAGGGCAATCTCGACAAACTGGCGGGATTCACCATCACCGTAATCCAGAATTGTACTGCCCGGTGCCAATGAGAAATGGTGCAGCGGCACGTTGAACATACCCTTGGCAATATGGGCGATGATCTCTTTGCCTTCACATTCGACAACCGCGAATTTATTGAAGTCGTTGACGAGCTCGTCAGGATGAATGGATGTTTTCACGTTTTTGTAGCCGTCACGGAACACAAGTGTGTTATCAGGGATGTCAGGAATCGCATCCAGCGGGATTTCATCACCGATCAGTGTTTCAAACTGTGGGCTAATGCTTTCGTTAGAGCCGCTGAGCGCAATTGCTGTAATAATCGGGTACACATAACCTGAACGGAACTGACCCGCGCCGATATTGCCTTCACGCTGCAAAGCATCCAGCAGCATCGGGATATCGTTAACGTCATCAGGAACGTTCATTTTATGAACTGTATCAATCGCCTCTTTAACAAAAGACAGCGTGTAGCCGCTGTTTACAGCAAAGACCTTCTTGCCGTTTTTCAGTGTTGCCATCACAAAGCCTTCGCCTTGGTTCGTGCCGCGTTTCGCGGTGTCATCCATGCGTGGTGCCGTGTTCACGAAAAACACCTGACGGCTGGAAGGGGAGAGCGGGTTTAGCGCGCGGCGTGCCAGCATATATCCTGTATGCACTGTGTTAAAGGCGCGCACATCAACGCGGTCATATTCTAAAATGTCCAGATCATGGTCATCGAACCAGTAGTAAAGGTTATCGTGCACAATACCGTGCGCGTCATCATCATTATAATCGGCGATAACGACCAGATAGAATTTTGAATGGTTCTTTTTTGCATGATTAGTCATGACTTACTCCACGTTTACAGTCTTAAAAAAGTGAAACCAGTATCTACCATATGTTCTATCAAATGAATAGAAACATCTATGATCTCTGCCTGATCATGGAACAGCGCGACACTCACGCTGCCCTCTTTTTGCAGATAGGCATCTTCATCGATTTTGAATTTCAGATCCTCGATGGTCTTATATTGCCACTGCCCTTTGTGGCGCTCTGTCATCATCCAGTCGCAGGATGAAAAGGTAAATAGGCTGTCGATATAATCCTTGGCAATAGCGTGTTGGTAAAGCGGGTGCGTAACATTACGATAAGGCTGCGTAAACCCGTTATCACGCAAATACTTTTGAATCCGTTCTGTTTTGTTATTGCCGCCGAGCGCTAGATTTTCTCCGCGTTCAACAGCGTTGGCGATATCTGTGAAGCGGCGCTCTAATCTGTCGCCATCTCCGCGGTCGATGTAAGGAAACCTGAAATACTTACCGTTGCGATTCACCCCCGCGCGCTCATATGTATCGTCCAGAAGGCTCTCGGTATGCATGATCTCTGCCACAGCTTGCTCGTAGCTTAGTTCCCCTGCAGGCGTGTGTGAATAGTTGTGGTTTGCCAAAATCTGACCCTTTTGCACCGCACGGATCGCAGCATCCGGGAATCTTTCCAGGCCATCACCACGGCAGAAAATCGTGGCTTGAATATCGTGATCTGCCAGAAAGTCGATCATCATATCGCTGTTGGCTGATGGGGTATCATCGATTGTGATGTAGACAGATTTACTCATGAACCACCATTTTGCTAAGACCGTGCAGGGCTACATTCTCGGTATTGACCAGATAAACAGGAATATTGCGCAGCATCGCACTGACCGTTTTATTATCACAGAGATGGAGCGCACCTAGCACTGTTTCAAGATCAAAAAGGCCTGTCTCGTAAAGCTTCTGGATGACGCCGCCATCAAGATAAATACCGCCTGTGGCATGGGCGCTAATGCTTACGCCTTGCAGGAAATACCCCAGAAATTCATGGAACAAGCGTAAGGTCTGCGCGCCTGTGACTGTTTTCGATAGGGCGATTAGATCAGGCTCGGCAGGCCAGTCGATATCCAGCCCATGGGTCATGGCCACAGCCTTATATAGGATTGGCAGGCCGCGTCCGCTGACCATATCTTCGTAACAAACGGCTTCACCCGTATCTTGCAGGCGGCGTACCAGATTGACAACGGTCATCTGCTCTTGGGTATGGGTAACGGCAAGATTAAACCCGCCGTGACTTCGTAGGATTTTAAAACTGCTGTCACCTGTCGGTGTGGCTATCGCAAGGCCAAGGCCGGTGCCAGCACCCGCTATAACGCGCTGGTGATCATGGTCAACATCGCCTTCGTAGAGCGTAATCAGCTGGTCTTGTGGTAACGCGAGCGCCCCTTGCGCCAGCGCAACAAAGTCGTGAATGAAATGGGTATGATCAATGCCAAGGCCGCGCAGGGCGTTCGGGTCGATTTCCCAATCATTATGATTGCCGATGCGCCATACACCGTCTTTATCAAGGCGCCCTGCGGCCGCAATCATCACGCGATCAGATTGACCTTCATAGGCCTTGAACAAAGCTGCGGCGTCCGTGAAGTCTTTTAAGGAATGCTTTGTTGCCGCGCCAATATGATTGTCTTTGAAAAGCGCGATGCGTGCGTGTGTGCCGCCTATATCAGCCAGCAGCACCGACATTAATCATGTACTCCGTCAACGCGGTGGCGGCTATCTGTCGTATCATTATGCGGATCAACATGGATTAGAATGTCCGCACTCGGGAATTCTTTCAGAATGCTTTCTTCCACTTCGCGGCAGATGTCATGCGCTGCGTTCAGGGAGAGGTCAGCATCGACCTCGATATCAAAAGACACGCAGATTTTCATGCCGCTGCGATGCGTGCGCAAATCATGCATCCCCATGACACCCTTATGTGTCAGGGTAATACGCGTAATACGCTCGCGGATTTCGCCGGGAAGCTCACGATCCAGCAACATGTCAAGGCCTTCGCGGGCAATGCCGCGCGCCGTAGAGATCATGTAGAAGGCAATGGCAATAGCGCAGAACGGGTCAATCCAGCTCGGCAAACCGTAATACATACCGACCAGAACGCCGATAATACCTATATTTACAACGATATCGGTGGAGTAATTGGCCTTGTTGGATTCAACCGCGAGAGACGGCGCGTATTTTAAGCTTAAACGCTGTACCAGTACCAGGAACAGAGAGCATATAATTGATACGCCCATAATGATGATGGCGATCATATGATCAAAAACCTGCGTTTCGCCGCGGGCAAAGCGAGATAAGGATTCAAAAATCACGAACACAGCCGCACCGGCAATAAATGAAGATTCAAAAAGTGCGAATAAACCCTCGATCTTGCCGTGACCGTGACGGTGATCATCATCGGCAGGCTTCAGTGAATAACGGATCGCCAGCAAGCTACAGATAGAAATTGAAAAGTCGGATACGGAATCAACAAGAGTCGCCATCACACTGGCAGAGCCGCTTTGGTAATACGCGTAGGCCTTCAGGCAAATCAGGAAAATAACAACGGTTGTGGTAATCGCTGCTGAAATCAGGGCGTAGCGCGGCCTTATATCTGTCTTGCGTAAAGAGGCTGCACTGCGTTGGCTCACGGTTTTACTCCTGATAAAAAAATGCGGCATATAGCCTATGCCGTAAATAATGCGGAGCGCCGAATACCAGCGCACCGCACATAAAATAAGACTTATTTGTCGTCGTCGTCGTCAAGGTCAACGTCGATATCATCGTCATCCAGGTCATCGCCCAGATCCATATCGTCGTCGTCATCACCCAGATCCAGATCATCATCGTCCAGATCCAGATCGCCTAGATCGTCGTCATCATCGTTGTCGTCGTCTTCATCGACATCATCAAGGCTTACAACCATATCATCGTCATCATCCTCGAGATCTTCATCATCACCTTCATCCGTATTGGCATTGGCAGCAGTTTTCTTGCTGACTTGACCTTCGGTGTCCGCTTTCGCTTTGCCGCGCTTGGATTTAGGTTTTACTTCGCCTGTAAACTCTGCACTGCAATTCGGGCAGACAATAGGACGATTATTCATGTCATAAAAACGGGTACCGCAACTGGTGCAAATTCTTTTCATACCCCGTGGGTCTGCTGCTGCTTCGGCCACTCTAGTTCTCCATTATTGTGGTGTTGTTAAATTACTTGGTTAGTGTGTGTTTCTAGCTGCCTGAATTTTACGTTGTTGTCAAAGAAAAATAAAGCGCGCATCTGCTGTTTTTAAGCCGTGGATTTTGTGGCCTCTTCGCGGTAAGCTAACCACTCAAATTCTATCGTATTTCACACGAAAGGCCTTATCATGGAAAAATCAGTTGTCATTTGCGGTTACAAACGTTCTCCGTTTCACTTTGCCAATAAAGGTGCGTTATCCGCAACACGTCCTGATGACATGGCAGCAGCCGTTGTCCGCGATCTGATCAAAGACACAGGCGTGAAAGCAGATGATATCGAAGATTTAATTTTGGGCTGTGCCTTCCCTGAAGCCGAGCAAGGCTTTAACCTTGGCCGTATTGTGGTGCAGCTAGCTGATCTGCCTGTATTGATCGCGGGTGTAACATTAAACCGTTTTTGCGCATCATCCATGACATCAATACAAATGGCGGCAGGCTATATCCAAATGGGGGCGGGCGATGTGTTCTTGTGTGGCGGTGTTGAATCCATGACACGTATACCTATGGGCGGATTTAACCCGATGCCAAACCCGCGCTTGGTGGAGCATTACCCGCAGGCTTACATCTCCATGGGCGTTACGGCAGAAAATCTGGCCAATAAATACCAGATCAGTCGTGAACAGCAGGATGAATTTGCTGCAGCGTCTCATAAAAAAGCGGCTACTGCTGCCGCTAACGGTAATTTTAAGGACGAAATCGTGGCCGTTTCAGGTATTGAGGTGGATGGCTGTATCCGCCCTGATACCTCTGCCGAAGCGCTGGCAGGTCTTAAACCCGCATTCGACAAGGATGGCTCTGTCACTGCAGGGACGTCATCGCCGCTAACAGATGGCTGTGCCTTCACATTGATTGCCTCCGAAGAATATGCCAAAGCGAATAATCTGCCGATTCTGGCAAGAATTAAAAGTGTTGCCGTATCAGGCTGTGCCGCAGAAATCATGGGTATCGGCCCTGTCCCTGCCACACAAAAAGCATTGAAGCGCGCAGGCATATCTATGGGCGATATCGGCATGGCCGAGCTGAACGAAGCCTTTGCCGCGCAAGCCTTGAGCGTTGTGCAAGAGCTCGGCATTAATCAGGATACGCTAAACATTGATGGCGGCGCGATTGCGCTGGGCCACCCGCTCGGTGCTTCAGGCGCACGTATTACAGGCAAGCTGGCGTCTCTTATGCAGCGCGAAGATGTGAAATACGGTCTGGCCACGATGTGTGTCGGGGGCGGGCAAGGCGCTGCCGTGATCCTTGAAAAAGTAGAATAGATCAATATCTTACCACGAAATAAAATTACCTGCTTTGGTAGGATATTGTTTACCTGATCGGCGTAGAATGGTTCAGGGTAAAAAGGGTTACTAGATGAGTTCTGAGACTTTTGTGCAAGATATGGGGTTGCCCGTGA
>LWDU01033621.1_pt1 | contig 32029 bp, 28 predicted proteins | sample 727161 | NCBI WGS metagenome assembly LWDU01 (sample SAMN04566230, study PRJNA314399) | hydrothermal vent metagenome | isolation source: deep sea hydrothermal plume seawater | place: Mexico: Gulf of California, Guaymas Basin | collected 2004-07-11
TTTTAAATTGTTCTAATAAGTTTTTTTGCTCTTTTGTTAATGAGCTTGGAACTTCTGTGATGGCTTGAATATATAAATCGCCATAGTTTTTATTTCTCATTATTGGCATACCTTTTCCTTTTAATCTAAACTGTTTTCCATTTTGAGTTCCAGCCGGAATTTTTACTTTAGCTTTTCCTCCATCTATAGTTGGAACTTCAATTGCTGTTCCAAGAGCTGCATCAGTTAGAGAAATAGGAAATTCAAAAAAAAGATTTTCCTCAGATCTTTTAAAAATATCATGCGATTCTACTGACACAAAAATATACAAATCTCCATTTCCTCCTCCCTTTATACCTGCTTCACCTTTGCCTGATAATCTAATTCTTGTTCCATCATCAACACCTTTTGGTATACTAGTGGATATTTTTTTATTTACTTGTTTTTTACCCATTCCTCTACAATCTTTACATGGTTTAGAGATTTTTTCTCCAGAACCACTGCATTCGTGACAAGTTTGTTGAATAGTAAAGAAACCCTGACTAGATCTAACTTTTCCATGACCACCACAAGCAGAGCAAGAAATTGGTTTTGATCCGGGTTCCGCTCCATACCCTTCACATCTTTCACATTTATCAGAGGAAGAAAAATTAATTTCCTTTTTTTTACCGTTAAAAGAATCTTCTAATGAAATTGATAGATCAAATCTAAGATCTGATCCTCTAAAATTTGATCTTCTTCCTTGTGCTCTTCCTCCGAAGTCTTCAAAAAAATCTTCGAAAATATCAGAAAAAGAACTTGAAAAATCAAAATTTCCAAAACCTGCTCTTTGTCCCGCGCCTCCTTCAAAGGCAGCATGACCGAACTGATCGTAGTTCTTTTTTCTCTCAGTATCAGACAGAACATGATAAGCTTCACTTGCTTCCTTAAATTTTTCTTCAGAAGCTTTATTGCCTTTATTTTTGTCTGGATGGTATTTAAGAGCTAATTTTCTATATGCTTTTTTAATTTCTCCAGAAGTAGATGATTTAGTAACACCCAAGACGTCATAATAATCAGCTTTTGCCATAAATTTATTGACACTTTTATGTCTTTAGTCTTAAGCACTTTTTTCTTTATCTTTATCTTTATCTTTTTCCTTACCTTTTTCTTTATCTTCTTTTACTTCCTCAAAATCTGCATCAACAACATTATCTTTATTTTTATCCTTATTTTTAGATGTATCATTTTTGTCAGAATCTTTTCCGTCAGTATTCTTCTGTTGGCTCTTATATACAGCCTCTCCAAGTTTCATCGAAGCTTGAACTAAGTTTTGTGTTTTTTTCTTTATTTCTTCAGCTTCAGAATCTTTAAGAGAGTTTCTAAGATCAGAAATTCCAATTTCAATAGCTTTTTTTTCTGCATCCGAAATTTTTCCTCCATGTTCTTTCAAATTTTTTTCTGTTGCATGGATAATAGAATCAGCTTGGTTTCTTGCATCAACTGCTTCTCTTTTCTTTTTATCAGCCTCTTTATTTGCCTCTGCTTCTTTTACCATTTTATCAATTTCTTTTTCATTAAGCCCACCAGATGCTTGAATTTGAATTTTTTGTTCTTTACCAGTTCCTTTGTCTTTTGCAGAAACATTAACAATTCCATTTGCATCAATATCAAACGTAACTTCTATTTGTGGAATGCCTCGCGGCGCAGGAGGTAAGCCAACTAGCTCAAAGTTACCTAATAACTTATTATCAGCTGCCATCTCTCTCTCTCCTTGCAATACTCTAATGGAAACTGCTGGTTGATTGTCTTCTGCAGTAGAAAAAACTTGGCTTTTTGTTGTAGGTATTGTTGTATTTTTATTAATTAATTTTGTAGATACTGCTCCTAGCGTTTCTATTCCTAATGACAGCGGTGTTACATCTAAAAGTAAAACATCTTTTACATCACCTTGCAAAACTCCTCCCTGGATAGCAGCACCCATTGCTACAACTTCATCAGGATTTACACTTTTGTTTGGCTCTTTGCCAAAAAAAGTTTTAACACTTTCTATAATTTTTGGCATTCTTGTCATTCCACCAACTAGCACTACTTCATCAATTTCTGCAGCACTAAAACCGGAGTCTTTCAATGCAGTTTGGCATGGAGGAATTGTTTTTTTAATCAATTCTTCAACTAATGCTTCTAATTTTGCTCTAGTTAATTTTATATTTATATGCTTTGGTCCGTTTTTGTCTGCTGTAATAAATGGTAAATTTATTTCTGTTTGTGTTGCAGAAGAAAGTTCAATTTTAGCTTTTTCAGCAGCTTCCTTAAGTCTTTGCAAAGCTAATTTGTCAGTTCTTAAATCTATTCCATTGTCTTTTTTAAATTCGTCAGCTAAATAAGATACAATTTTATCATCAAAATCTTCCCCACCTAAGAAAGTGTCTCCATTTGTAGATTTAACTTCAAAAACACCATCACCAATTTCAAGTATTGATACATCAAATGTACCACCACCTAAGTCATATACAGCAATTTTTTGTCCACCTTTTTTATCTAACCCATACGCTAATGATGCCGCGGTAGGCTCATTTATAATTCTAAGAACTTCAAGGCCAGCTATCTTCCCAGCATCTTTGGTTGCTTGTCTTTGAGAATCGTTAAAATACGCAGGCACTGTAATTACAGCTTTAGTAACTTTTTGACCTAAATATTTTTCAGCAGTTTCTTTCATCTTCTGTAAAATAAATGCAGATATTTGAGAAGGAGAATATTTTTTTCCTCTTGCATCTAGCCATGCATCATTATTGTCGGCTTTGATAATTTTAAACGGAACTCTTGAAATATCTTTTTTTACAGAGTCGTCCTCAAAATTTCTTCCTATTAATCTTTTAACAGCAAATAATGTATTTTCCGGGTTAGTCACAGCCTGCCTTTTTGCTGATTGACCAACTAATCTTTCGTTATCTTCACCAAAGGCTACGACCGAAGGTGTTGTTCTTGCCCCTTCAGCATTTTCTAATACTTTAGGTTGGCTACCATCCATAATAGCGACACACGAATTAGTAGTACCTAGATCAATTCCTATAACTTTGCTCATAAAATTAAATTCCTTTTTTTTCTATATGGGTGTTTTTTTTATAACTACAAGTAAAAAAATCCATTTGTTTGCTGTATTTTTTCTTCATTTATTAGTTTTTTCATCCTTTTCCCTCTTTTTTTTACTTACCCCAACAAGTGAAGGTCTTAGTAACCGATTGCCCATCATATATCCTCTTTGTATTTCCTGAACGACAATTCCTGTTTCTTTTGTGTTGTCTTCAACTTCTAGCATTGCTTGTTGATAATTAGGATCAAACTTTTTATTTATACACTCAATTGGCTCAATATTATTTTTCTTGAAAATAACAACCAGATCTTTTTTAACAATATTAATACCTTCTATAAATTTATCTAAGCCTTTACTATTTTTTAAAACGTTATCATTTTTAAATGATGTTATTGCTCTATCTAAATTGTCTAGAATTGATAAAGATTCTTTTGCTAAATTAAATCCACCAAACTCATAAGCTTCTTGGCGCTCTTTTTCAAACCTTCTTCTTTGATTCTCCATTTCAGCCATTAATCTAAGTAGTTTTTCTTCTATAATTTTAAGCTTATCATCGGCAACTTCATCATTTAATTTAATATCTTCTTCTTTTAATGATTCTACTTTATTTTTAAGCTTATCATCGGCAGCTTCATCATTTAATTTAATATCTTCTTCTTTTAATGATTCTACTTTATTTTTTTCTTCTGATTTTGTCATCGGTTTGTTATATGGTCACTTAAAAAAAAAATACTAGTATAAAATGAAAAAAATTACAGAAATTATAATTGGAACAAATAATGAAGGTAAATATAGAGAAATATGTGCTTTGTTACCTAAAGATATTAAAAAATATTCTCCAAAAGAGTTTGATATTTTAGAACCAGAAGAAAATGGAACAAGTTTTGAAGAAAATTCTCTTATAAAAGCTTCATACTTTTCTAAAAAAACTAATTTAATATGCTTATCGGATGACTCAGGATTAGAAGTAGACCTTTTAAATGGGGCGCCTGGAATTTATTCAGCGAGGTGGGGTGGAATAAAAAAGGACTTTGATTTAGCAATTCAAAAAGTTATTGAAGAGATGAAAAATGTAGAAAAAAACTGGATAAATAAAAGTGAAGCGCAATTTATTTGTTCGCTCTCACTTTTTTTTCCTGGAGGAAAAAACTATTCAAGCAAAGGAATTGTAAAAGGAAAAATTTCTGCTAATAAAAAAGGTGACAAAGGATTTGGTTATGATCCAATTTTTATACCAGAAGGCTTTACTAAAACTTTTGGAGAAATGGATCCAAAGTTAAAGATGTCTATTGATCACAGATATAAAGCTTACCTTAAAATAAAAAATTTCTTCACTAGTACACTTTAAGAAATTTTTTTTTAGAAATTTTATAAATTTTTAGTTTATGCTTGCTAGCATTCTCTTTTATAAAAAACTCTCCATTCAATCCTTTAAACCCATTTTTATTATATAAATGACTAGCCTTAAACTGATAATCATTACTATACCAGCAATGATAAATTAACCCTACAGCATCATAAGCCAATATAGAAACCTGATTGGCATTTTCTTCATATGTATCTAAATATTTTTTTTCAAATTTTTTTAAGTTTTTAAAATCGATGGATGGAAAATGTAAGTTTTGCAAAGCACTTTCATTAAATAGAGTTTTATCGAACCATTGATTTACAGTAAAAAATTTTACTTCTTCATTGGAAATATCTGAAAACATAAAGGATGTTAAAACACTTTTTAGACGTTCACCAAAATCTAAAACAATAACCGAGTCAAAGCTTACCTTGCCTAACGTGTGTTTTTGTTCTAATTCTTTAAGTTCTTTTTTGTCTTTATATAAATCTGATTTTTCGAGGATTTTAATTCTTCTTTCTAGATCACGTTTTCTTTCCTGATACTTTGTTATTTTTTCAATTTCGCCAGTTATTTTTTTTGCACTAGTATTATAAGAAAATTTTTTATAAAATTTTAATTCGCTATCTTCAACACTTTTTACTTGATTTATAAACTCAGAATTAGGGAATAAAAATAAAGTTTTTGAAGCTTTGATTTCATCAAAATATTTTTTTAATGTATCTATTTGTGATTTAATATTGATGCCAAACGTTATGGTGTTTTTAGGAACTTTTTCGGTTTTGTTAGTTAGCGCAATAAATGTCATATCATTTATTTTTCCAAGTTTTTTTAAACTTTCGAAAAAAATTGGACCAATAACGATTTTTACACCTAATTCTTGCAGTTCTTTTGCTTCAAGATAAGCATCTAATGCATTTCCTTTACTATCCCTGGGGTAAATTTTTATATTTTCATTTCCTATATCAAATATTGCTAGTTGTATCGCTTTTAAAAATGATTGGCCTGTATCTTGAAATTTTCCTGACAAAGGAAGCAATACTCCAATTTTTAAGATTTTTTCATTTCCTATAACATTTTCATTTGAGTTATTTTCTATAGCGCCACTATTTATTGTCGTTAGTAAATAAGTTAATATTGACAGTATAAAAAATTTTTTCATAAATTTAGATTAACAGAAATATCATAGAATGTAATTTAGGCATCAAATGGACAAAAATAAACAACAAACTGTTAATCCGGGTCTGTATTTAGTATCAACACCTATTGGTAATTTAGAGGACATAACCTTACGAGCACTTAATATTCTCAAGAAATCTAATATAATTTTATGTGAAGATACAAGAAGATCAGGGAAACTACTTTCTTATTTTCAAATAAAATCAAAATTGGTTCCTTACCATAAATTTAATGAAGAAAAGATTAGCAGCAAAATAATTAACTTTATAAAAGAAGATGAAGTTATTTCTTTAATTTCAGATGCGGGGACTCCTGTTATTTCAGATCCAGGATTAATTTTAATAAAAAAATTTATTGATGCAAAAATAGATGTTTATCCAGTTCCTGGACCATCAGCAGTTACAGCAGCAGTTAGTATTTCTGGTTTTAGTGACCAGTATATATTTTATGGATTTTTACCAAAAAAAGAAAATGAATTAAGCAAAGTGCTGAAAAATTTGTATAATTTAAATTATTCTATTGTTTTTTTTATTCCATCTTCAAAAATTAATTTTTTTGTTTCTAAATTTAAAAAATATTTTTTTAATAGGAAAATATTGATAGCGAGGGAAATGACTAAAATTCACGAACATATTATTAGGGAAAAAGTAGAATCCATTGGAATTTTGCCTGAAAACTTAAAAGGAGAGATGACAGTGGTAATATCTGAACCGATTAAAGAGAAAAAAATTAAAAAAGAAATCGACGAATCAGTTAAAATAGAAATAAAGAAAATGATTAAAAAATATAGTCATAAAGATGTAGTAGATTTTATATCAAAAAAAGAGAATTTACCTAAAAAAGAAATTTATAATTTTTGCTTAAAAATTAAGAAATGAAAATAAAAAAAATTTATTTAATAATATTATGTTTTCTTACTTTGACTGCATGTGTTGGTTCTTCAACTCGTGGAGTTTTTGGAACTGGTGTTAGTATAGCTTTAGATCCAAGAACACTAGGAACTCAAATAGATGATTCAATCATGCAAAAAAACTTGCAAGCAAGACTTGCGTTAAATGAAAAAAAATATCTTATTACGTTATCAGTTAAAGTTCTTGATGGAAGAATTTTTCTAAGAGGAAAAATTAATGAGCCAGAGGAAAAATTAAGAATAACAAAAATGGCTTGGGAAACGAAAGGTGCCAGGTCTGTAAATAACAATATAAAAGTAAAAAAAAAATTTTCTTTTAAAAATTCTGCTCTAGACGTTTTAATAACTTCTCAATTAAAAACAGCTTTAATTTTTAATAAAGAAGTTAAAGCTGCAAATTTTAATATCGAGACTATTAATAAAAAAATTTATATTTTTGGAATTGCACGTGATGGTAATGAAAAAAAAGAAATAATCCAAGAAGCAAAATTAATTGTAGATGTAGATGAAATAATTACAAGCATTTTGATGGTTGAAGATTTAAGCAGACAAAGAGAATAAATTAATTTTTTTTATTATTGTAGTCTATGATGTCTGAAGAGTAGGCAGCAACAGAAGCTAAATTTAATATATCGCTAGTTGATGATCTAAGTGGAGCTATTTCAATTGGTTGACCAAGCCCTATAAGTAAAGGTCCAACTATTTTAGCGGCACTTAAACTTTTCATCATTTTAAAAGATATTGCAGCGCTATGTCTTCCAGGCATTATTAGAACATTTGCTCTACCTACAATTTCTGAAAAAGGATAAAGTTCTCTATATTTTTCATCTAAAGCAACATCAGGCTGCATTTCTCCATCAAATTTAAAATTAATATCTTTAGTCTTTAATATTTCAACAGCATCTCTTAAATTTTTTGTTGCTTTAGTTTTGGGAGTTCCAAATGTTGAATGAGATAAAAATGCAACTTTTGGTTCAAAACCAAACAGTCTGACTACCCTTGCCGATGATATAGCAATTCGAGCAAGTTGTTCCGCAGTTGGTACTTCATGAACAGCAACATCTGATATAAAAACAGTTCTACCTCTATTAACCATTATATTTAAACCAAAAATTATTTCATTTTTTCTTGCTTCCACAACTCTCTTTACTTTATCCAAGGTAGACGAATATCTTCTTGTATTTCCTGTAACCATTGCGTCTGCATCACCACATGAAACCATGCAAGATCCCCAAATAACTCTATCATTTCTTATTAATCTGTCACAATCTCTTTCAAGCAGACCTTCTTCTCTTTGCATTTTTTTATATAGAAATTTTGCATATTTTTCTCTTTTAAAACTGTCGGTAGAATTAACTATTTCTATATTATAATTTTTATCCAAGCCAAATTCTTGAAGTTTTTTTTTCACTATTTCTTTCTTCCCTATTAATATTGGAATTCCAAGACCATTACTTTTAAAAGCAATAGCAGCTTTTAAAGTATTTTCATCTTCACCATCAGCAAATACAACTCTTTTCTGGGTTTTCTTTATTTGAGTATTTATACCTTGCATAATGGTTGCTGAAGGATCAAGTCTTTGTTTTAATTGTTCTTTATAGATCTCAAAATTTTCTATTTTTTTTCTTGCTACGCCAGTTTTGATTGCAGCTTTTGCAACAGCAACCGGTATTACACTAATTAACCTTGGATCAAAAGTTGATGGAATTATGTACTCTTTTCCATATCTTGGTCTATCCCCTCCCATAGCTGCAGCAACTTCATCAGGGACATTTTCTCTTGCTAATTCTGCTATTGCGTTCGCTGCCGCTATTTTCATTTCTTCATTAATTGTTTTTGCTCTAACGTCTAGAGCTCCTCTAAAAATATAAGGGAACCCAATTAAATTATTTACTTGATTTGGGTAGTCTGATCTTCCAGTAGCTACGATAGCATCATCCCTTACTTCATGAACATCTTCTGGACTAATTTCAGGATCAGGATTGGCACAAGCAAATATTATTGGATTTTTTGCCATCGATTTTACCATCCCTTTATCAAGTACACCTTTTGCAGATAAACCTAAAAAAACATCTGCACCTTTTATTGCTTCTTTAAGAGTTTTTAGTTTTGTGTCTATCGCATGAGCTGATTTCCATTGATCAAGATTATTTCTTTCACGATTTAAGACTCCTTTTCTATCAAGCATAATTATATTTTTATTTGGAACTCCTCTACTTTTAAATAAATTGGTACACGCTATTGCTGATGCTCCAGCACCATTTACAACAATTTTAATATCTTTGATTGATTTTTTTGATATATCTAAAGCATTAATTAATGCTGCTAAAGTTATTATTGCAGTACCATGTTGGTCGTCATGAAATATTGGTATATCTAGTTTTTCCTTTAATTTCTGCTCTATAATAAAACAATCAGGAGCGGCTATATCTTCTAAATTAATTCCACCAAAACTTTTTCCAAGTATCGATATACAATTAATAATTTCTTCAGCATTAGAAGAATCTAATTCTAAATCAATCGAATCTATGTCTGCGAAACGTTTAAATAATATTGCTTTACCTTCCATTACAGGTTTAGAAGCTAAAGCACCCAAATTGCCTAAACCAAGTATAGCTGAACCGTTGCTAATTACGGCTACCAAGTTTCCTTTAGTAGTGTAATCGTATGCAGCATCAGGGTTCTTTGCTATTTCTTTAACTGGCGCAGCAACACCTGGAGAATATGCAAGCGCTAAATCTCTTTTGCTTGTCATAGGTTTTGAGGATAAAATTTCTATTTTTCCTGATTTGCCGGCATGGTGGTAGTCCAAAGCTTCTTGATCAGTGTATTTATCTATTTTAGACTTTTTCTTCATTTTAAAAGTGGGTATCTTGTAATTGTCACAAAATTAAGGCTTATATGTCAAGATGAACCTAATAGCTTCCACCACTACATTTAGCTTTTTTACTTTATTAAGCAGAATACTTGGCTATGTCAGGGATATATTGATTGCTATTTTTTTAGGCACTGGCTTTTTTGCGGATGTTTTTTTTGTAGCTTTTAGGCTTCCTAATACTTTCAGAAGGTTATTTGCTGAAGGCGCATTTAATGCTGCTTTTATTCCTAGTTATGTTGCCGAACTAGAAAAAGATAAAAAAAAAGCTGAAGACTTTGCGAGGAATATATTTAACTTACTTTTTGTTTTTTTATTAATTTTAGTTTTTCTAGCTGAGATTTTTATGCCACAACTTATTTATCTAATAGCTCCTGGATTTTACAAAGATCCAGAAAAAATAAATTTTGCTATTAAACTAAGTAGAATCACTTTCCCATTTTTATTTTTTATAAGTATAGCTTCATTTTTTTCAGCAATACTTAACTCATATAATAAATTTGCAGCTGCTGCAGCTATCCCTATTATACTTAATATAGTTCTAATTGGATCATTATTTATCTCACCATTATTTAAAACTTCTGAAGCAGAAGTGTTATCTTATGCTGTATCTTTTTCAGGTTTTTTACAATTATTTTTTTTATTTTTTTTTGTAAGAAAAAAATTTAAACCTCTTTTAATTTTTAAAATAAGAATTAATAATAAAATTAAATTTTTTTTTAAAAAATTAATTCCCAGTATTTTTTCATCAGGAGTAACCCAAATTAATATTTTAGTTGGTACTATTATAGCTTCATTTCAAACTGGGGCTGTTTCGTATCTTTATTATGCAGATAGAGTATACCAAATTAATCTTGCAGTAGCAGGCATAGCTATTGGCACAGTCATGCTTCCTGAACTTTCAAAAAATGTAAAAAATAATAGTAGTAAAAAAATTTTAGATTTACAAAATCGCGCAATAGAACTGTGTCTATTTTTGTCTGTTCCTGCAGCCACCGCATTAGTCCTGGCTTCCAATGAAATTGTTACATCGTTATTTGGTTATGGCTCTTTTAATATTGAGAGTGTAAATAATACAGCTATAGCACTTACATTTTTTGCATTAGGAGTTCCAGCATTTTCAATATTAAAAATTTTTTCAAGCTTATTTTTTGCAAGAAATGATACGAAATTACCTTTCTATCTATCAGCTCTATCAGTAGTGCTAAATATATTAATTAGTATTTCTTTATTTAGTAAGGTTGGTTTTGTTATAATACCAATTGCAACTTCATTTTCTTCTTGGATAAATGTTTTTTTATATTATTATTTTATTAAAAAAAAAGATTTACATAATTTTGATAATAAATTCATTTATAGGTTTCCAAGAATGATATTATCAGTGGTTGTAATGGGATCAATTTTGTATTTATTGTTAGGTTTTTTTTCAACTAAATTTGATTATTATGAAAACATGAAATTTGCTTACTTATTTATTGTCGTGTTAATAAGTCTGTTGAGTTATTTTACAATTGCAAATTTTTTAGGTGCATTTAAATTTAAAGATATTAAACTAAAATAATAATTTTCACATATGCATAAAAAAAGAGTATTTTCAGGCGTACAACCAACAGGGAACTTGCACTTGGGAAATTATTTGGGAGCAATTAAAAATTTTGTTGATTTACAAAATAAATTTGAGTGCATCTACTGTGTGGTTGATTTGCATGCTATAACTAATCATCAAAATCCAAAAGATTTAGAGTCGAATACTTTGGAAACAATCGCTAGCTTTGTTGCATCAGGTTTAAGTGTAGAAAAAAATATTATATTTAATCAAGCTAGTGTTTCAGCCCACAGTGAATTAGCTTGGATTTTTAATTGTGTAGCAAGAATTGGCTGGATGGACAGGATGACTCAATTTAAGGAAAAAGCTGGATCAAATAAGGAAAATGCTAGTGTAGGTTTGCTAGTTTATCCCAATCTAATGGCTGCTGATATTTTAATATATAAAGCTACTCATGTTCCGGTAGGTGGTGATCAAAAACAACATTTAGAATTAACAAGGGATATTGCAAAAAAATTTAATAACGATTTTAAATGTAAAGACTATTTCCCAATAGTTGAGCCTTTAATACCAAAAGAAATATCAAGAGTTATGAGTTTAAGGGATGGTACTAAAAAAATGAGTAAATCAGAAGTATCTGATTACAGCAGGATTAATCTAAAAGATGAAAAAGATATAATTGATCAAAAAATTAAAAAAGCAAAAACAGACAATAATCCTATTCCTTCAGATATAAGTGAACTAGAAAAAAGACAGGAAGCTGCAAATCTAATATCGATTTATGCAAGCATAAATAATCTTAAAATATCGGAGGTTCTTAAAGATTTTGGTGGTAAAAATTTTTCAACTTTTAAGAGAAATTTAAGTGAATCAATAGTTGAAAAAATTTGTCCTATTGGAAAAGAGATAAAAAAATTATTAAATGATAAGAATTATCTAAATACAACTTTAGAAAAAGGCGCAAGAAAAGCAGATATAATAGCAAAACATAATCTTAAAGAAATTTATAAAATAATTGGGCTTACCAAGTTCACTTAAATTATTATTTCCTGTATAATAAAAAGTATTAAATATGATAAATACTGAACACACACCGAATCCTGATACATTAAAATTTTTACCTGGCAAAAAAGTTTCTAATGCTGGCCCTTTAGAATTCACTAGCAAAGATAAAAATACTAAAATACCTTTAGTAAATAAAATATTGTCTTTAAAGGGTATAGTAATGGTTTTTTTTGGTGAAAACTTTATTACAGTAAAGAAAGAAAAGAATGAAAATTGGGAGGATTTAAAACATGGAATTATTTCTGAAATTAACGATTTCTATTTAAATGGAAACGAATTTGTTATAGGCAAAGACATAAGCTTAGAATCTGGAAAAGAAAAGCCAGTAAAGTCTAATAAAATAGTTAATCAAATTAATGAAATTTTAGATTCAAAAATTAGACCTGCAGTTGCTAGAGATGGTGGTGATATTACTTTTAAATCTTTTGAAAATGGCATAGTGACTGTTGAGTTGAAAGGTAGCTGCTCAGGCTGCCCAAGCTCTGTTATGACACTTAAGCAAGGTGTACAAAATTTATTATGCCACTATATTGATGAAGTTAAAAGTGTGGAAGCAATTTAATTTATGTCTAAAAAAATAAAAAAAATTTTCAAATCTTATCGCGATCAACTTTTACACTTAGGAAAGTTATATGGGGTAGTTGAAATTAAAAGCTATGCGAGAAGTTCAAAGAGACTCACCATCTCTCAATTAGAGTTATTATTAATAAAAAATAAAATTAAATTACCAACTAACAGATCTAGTGATAAGGCAATGGCACGACAGGAATTAAAAGAAGATTCAATAAGAAATGCTTATTTATCTTTAGCATTTTTATTTTTTATTGGATGTTTAATTGTTGTTAGACCTTATATAAAAAATGTAGTTAGTGAAGTTAAATTTACTTATGTTGCTGAAGAATACCAAGATAAAGAAAAAATAAAAAAAACTAATAAGAAAAAAACTGAAATAGTTAAAGAAAAAGAATTAATTGAAAATAACGATAATACTGTAAGTTTAAGTGCAGAAACTACTATTAATCTTTTTGAAGATTTAGGTTATGATCTTAAAGGGGTTCGGGCTGGTCAAAAAGTAAAACCAATTTATCTCACAAAATTACCAAAAGATCTAAACAGCCTAGGAAATACAAATAAAAAAAGAGATCTGTTTATCAAAATAATTTTACCATTGGTGCTTTATGAAAATGAAAAAATTACCGAAGATAGAAATAAACTTTTCAAAATATTAGGAAAAAATTTTAATACCGCAGGTGAAAGAGTTTGGCTCAAACGAAGGTTTAAAGAGTATAAAGTTACTGATCACGATCTAACAGAGCTTAAAATGAGAATGGATATTATTCCAGTGTCCTTAGCGTTGGCCCAAGCAGCTAATGAAAGTGGGTGGGGAACTTCTAGATTTGCTTTGGAAGGCAATGCTTTATTTGGTCAGTGGACATGGAGCAAAAAGGGTATTTCACCAGAAAATAAAGATCCAAATAAAAGTCATAAAGTTTTACAGTTTCAAATTCTTAAGGCCTCAGTAAAAGCATATAAAAATAATCTAAATACTCATAACGCATATCGAGAATTTAGAGAAGCGAGAGCGCTATTAAGACAAGAAAATAAAAAAATTGATGGTTTGTTGTTAACTAAATACTTAAAAAATTATGCATCAATTGGAGATAAATACGTCACAATATTAGAAAATATTATTAAAAAAAATTCATTAACTGATTTTGATAAAGCAAATCTATTGAATACAAAACTGAAAAAAGGGTTAGCTTTATAAAATTAGATATTAATATTCTTCAATAACATATTGAATACCCAGCCATCTCCATCCAGACTCTTCACGTAAAGAACAGTTAATTCTTCCTCTCTCACTTTTAAATTTTTCTCTAAGTAATACAGTTAACTCGTAATCACTTTCAAATTGAATATTAGATTTATTCCACACATTTCCTTCATTAGAATAACAATTAATATTTTTAATATTAATTAAATTTTCATAAAATTTTATTTTAACTACAGGAGGATTGTTGTTTTCAGTTAGATATCTATTTTCAGGAGTAATGTTTTCGTAAGGAAAAGGTAATGTTTTAAGAATAGATTTAAATCTTTTTAATTCACCATACTTTTCATTTATAGAAAATCTAGGTAATTCAAGAAAATTTTTTGTTAAGTCAATTACTCCCGAATGTTGTCCAAAAGCAAATTTAAAGTTTAAATCAGCAATAATTTTTTTTAAATCATTACTATATTCACCAAAGGGATAAGAAAATACAATTGGGGAATACCCCAACTCTTTGTTAAAAATTTTTATAGATTCATTTAAATCAGATTTAATTTTATTATTATCCCAATCAACTAAATATTCATGTGAATGGCTGTGATTTCCTATTTCAACAAAATTATTTGATTCAAGTTTTCTAATTTGTTCCCAGGTCATATATCCATTTTTACCAATTTCTCTGGTACTAACAAAAAGTATAAAAGGTATCTTTTTACTTTTTAATAAGGGCCAAGCATTTAAATAAAAAGATTCGAATGCATCATCAATTGTCAAAAGCAAATAAGTGTTATCTATTTTGCTTTCCATTAAACTTTGAAATTTTTCAAAAGTAATAAATTTAATGCCCAAGTTATTTATTTCCTCTAATTGTTCTAAAAAAATATCATTCTGTATATTTGTGGAAGGATATTTTGCTTCGTTAAATCTATGATACATTAAAGTTATAAGACCGTCTTTTGTATTCAAATTAGTTAAAGTCGATCCAAAGGATTTACTTATTGATATTAATAGTAGTATCAATACAGATATTATGAATTTTTTATCAATTGATTGCAGCATGGAAATAGGTTCATTATTTGTGAAAACTAAAAATAAAACATTTTTGGAAGTTTTGCAAATTGATAAATTTAATAATGATTCACTTATGAAGCATATTTTATATTTTTTTAAACAAAATAATTTAAAATTTGAAAATTTATCAGAAGTTTTTGTAAATCAAGGACCTGGAAACTTCTCAGGCTTAAGAAGTTCTTTGGCAATTGCTAAAGGTATAAGTTTATCAAATAATGCAAATTTATTTGGGTATGACACATTTTTACTATGTTGTAGCAAGTACTTTAATAAGAAGGATGAAATTTACGGTATTATCAAATTTAGAAAAAAATATTTTATTAAAAAATTTGATACTAACCTTAAAAGTAATTTGAGAATTAAAGAAATATCGGAAGATGAATTAATTAAAAAATATGGAAAAAAATTTTTAGTAGCACCTAAAAATTTAATAAGACATTTTGACCAAAAATTTTTAAAACTTAACAATTTAAATCTTGTAGATTTAGATCATAATGACCTTGAATTTCTTAAGCAAAAAGGCTTATTAGATCAAAAATTGATTAAACCCTTATATTTAAGTTAAAGTCTTTTTTATTAAAATATTTACATTATACTAATAAATATGAAATATTTATGAGTAGCTTGATAGAAAAAAGATGTATTAAAAATGGAGTCAGGCTTACTGACCAAAGAAAATCGATTGCTGTGGTTATGTCAGAATCTAAAGACCATCCTGATGTTGATGAATTACATAAAAGAGTAAGTAAACTAGATCCCAAAATTAGTATTGCAACAGTCTACAGAACAGTAAAATTGTTTGAAGAATCTGGTATTGTTTCAAAACATGATTTTAAAGGAAATAAAGCCAGATATGAAGAAGCCACGCAAGAGCACCATGACCATTTAATAGACATCAATACAGGAGAAATTACAGAATTTGTTAATGATGATATTGAAAAACTTCAAAAAAAAGTAGCTGAAAAACTTGGTTATAAACTTGTTGATCATAGATTAGAATTGTATGGCACAAAAATTAAAAAGTAAAAAACTTGTCTAAAAAAATATTTATTAAAACTTTTGGTTGTCAAATGAATGAATACGATTCAAATCGTATTTATGATATTGTCTCAAAACTTGGTTATAAAAAAACTAATTTAAAGCAGGAAGCGGACTGTTTCGTTTTAAACACATGCCATATAAGAGAAAAAGCTACAGAAAAAGTTTATCATGAAGTTGGAAGAATAAAAAAGAATTTTAGAAATTTAAAAAAACCTTTAGTAATTATTTCTGGATGCGTTGCTCAAGCTGAGTCCCATGAAATGTTAAAAAGAGAAAATTATATCGATATGGTTATTGGTCCCCAATCTTATCACAAAATAGGAGACCTAATTTTAAAGCATCAAAGAAAAAAAGAAAAAATTAATGAAACTAAATTTGATGTAGTTAAAAAATTTGATGAGTTGCAAAAAATTTCGAATACTGAAAATAAAATTTCTTCTTATTTAACTATTCAGGAAGGCTGTGATAAATTTTGCAATTTTTGCGTTGTTCCTTATACTCGTGGACCAGAGTATTCGAGACCTTTTTTTCAGATTATTAATGAAGCACATACTTTAGTAGATAATGGTGCAAGAGAAATTATTTTGTTAGGACAGAATGTAAATGCATACAGTTTTACAGAAGGAAACAAAAAATATAATCTTTCTTCATTAATTATAGAATTAAATAATATAAAAAAATTAAAAAGAATTAGATTCACAACCTCACACCCTAAAGATATGACGGATGATCTAATTAATTGTTACAGAGATTGCGATAAACTTATGCCATTCTTACATCTTCCAATACAAAGCGGGTCTGATAAAATTCTTCAATTAATGAACAGAAAACATGATAAAGAATATTATTTAAGCATTATTGAAAAATTAAAAAAAATTAATAAGAATATTAAATTTTCCAGTGATTTTATTATAGGATATCCAGGTGAAACAGAAAAAGATTTTGAAAATACAACTGACCTAGTAAAAAAATTAGATTTTTTGAATTCGTATTCATTTATTTTCAGTCCAAGACCAGGAACCCCTGCGGCACAAAAAAAAGTAAATAGTTTACCAGAAAACAAAGAAAGACTTAAGAAGCTACAGGATATTTTAGAAAGCATCCAAATTAAAAATAATAAAATATACCTTCAAAAAAATTGCTCCGTGTTGGTTGAAAATAAATTCAAAGATAATCAAGAATACTTTGGTAGAACTGAATTTATGACACCAGTAAAATTTGAATCAGATAATTGTAAAATTGGAGATATTCTAAATGTGCAAATCACATCTTTTAATAAAAAAGGCTTATTTGGGTTTCATAAATTTAAAAAAGAAAAGGCGGCATAATTTTAGTGAAAACCAATAGACAAAATAAAAATAATAAGGAGGTGGTAATTTCATATGAAATAGATGACTCAATAAATATTAACATATTTAACAATAAAATTTTAATGGAGATAGCTGGTACTTTTGATAACAATCTTAAAGAGTTAGAAAAAATTAGTGGTTCTAAGATTTTTTTTAGAGGCAATTCAATTTTAATTAAGGGAAATAAAAAAGCAAATGAGACAGTTAAAGATGCAATTGAATATTTAATTGAACGTTTTAAATCTGATCAAAAAATAGATAGAAATGATATAATTTCATCCTTAAATAAAGATTTTATGAAAGAAAAAAAAAATAAATCAAACGTTCATGTTCTAGATGAAGTAATTAAAACTCCAAAAAGGTCAGTTATACCTAGATCAAAAAAACAAAAAGAATACGTTAAATCTCTTAAAACAAGTCAAATTATAATGTCTTTGGGACCAGCAGGAACTGGAAAAACTTATTTGGCTGTTGCTGCAGCTTTATCAATGCTTTTAGAAAAAAAAGTTGAAAGAATAATTTTATCAAGACCAGCAGTGGAAGCTGGTGAAAAATTAGGTTTTTTACCAGGCGATATGAAAGATAAAATAGATCCTTATTTAAGACCGTTATATGATTCTCTTTATGATCTATTAGACTATGAAAAAATTCAAAAAAAAATTGATTCTGGTGAAATCGAAATTGCACCACTAGCTTTTATGAGAGGACGTACACTAAAAAACTCTTTTGCTATTCTTGATGAAGCTCAAAATGCAACAGAGACACAAATTAAAATGTTTTTAACCAGAATTGGTGAAAATTCAAAATTAGTCGTTAATGGCGATCCTTCACAAATTGATTTACCAAACAAAAATCAGTCTGGACTAGCAGAGTCTCAAAAAATATTAAAAGAAATTAAAGAAATATCAATTATCAATTTTGATCATAAAGATGTAGTTAGACATCCGTTAGTAACGAAAATAGTAGAAGCTTATCAAAAAAATACTAATGATAAAGGTTAATGTTCAGATAAATAGTAAGTTTTGGAAAAAAAAAATTAAAAATCCCAAAACATATTTTAGTAGAAAATTAAAAAAAATTCCAAAATTGGTTAGGTTTTTTAAGAGTAAAAATGTAACTTTTACTATTTTATTAACTAATTCTTTCAACATGAAAAAGCTTAATAAAAAATTTAGAAAACGCAATAAGTCAACAGATGTTTTGTCATTTCCATCATTTGCATCAAAAGATTTAAAAAGAATAAAAATAAACAAAATCTATATAGGAGATATAGCCATTTCATATGAAATAATTAATAAAAGATCTAAAAATATTTTTTTTAATTTAGAATTGGATAAAGCTTGGATTCATGGACTTTTACATTTGATTGGATATGACCATATTAAAAATAGCGATTATTATAAAATGAATAAAATTGAAAAAAGGATACTAAATTCAATTTGACCAACTTATTAAATAATAAAATACTAATAGTTTTTTTAGCTCCTTTTTCATTAGGAGCAATAACTGTATTAGGGTTTTCTCCTTACAATTTAACATTCATAAATTTTTTAACATTTTCACTTTTATTATTTTTGATTCAAATAATAAAAAAACGAACAAAATCTATATATAGAAAAAAAAAATCTAATATTTATTTTTTTTATCTTGGTTGTGCTTTTGGATTTGGATTTTTTTTATTTGGAAATTATTGGATTTCTATATCGTTAACGCATGACGAAATGTTTAAACTATTAATTCCTATTGCACTAATACTAATTCCTTTATTTTTATCTTTATTTTTTGGAATAGCAATTTTTTTGGTTGGAATTTTTGCTGAAAAAAACATTTCTTTTATTTTGATTTTTTCTTTAGTTTTTTCATTATTTGAGTTTATAAGAGGGAGTTTATTCACAGGTTTTCCATGGAATTTGATTTCATATACTTGGTCGTGGTCGTTAGAAACGATACAAATATTATCTTTGATTGGGACATATGCATTTAGTTTAATTTCAATTACTTTTTTTTGTATTCCTTTTTTATTTTTAGAAAAAAAAATTAAGAAAGAGAATATCTTTTTTCTTTTAATTTTTATTATATTTTTTATAACAAATTATTTATATGGAATGTCTAAAATAAATAAAAGTAATTATAATTTTGATAAAACAGTTAAAGTCAAAATTATTTCTCCAAATTTTTCTCTCAAAGATTATTATGAAAAAAGTGAATTATCTCAGATAGAAAGATTAATAAAAATAAGCAATCCCGAAAAAAATAAAAAAACTTTATTTATATGGCCTGAGGGAGTATTTTCTAAATCATATTTAAAAGATATAAATAAATACAAAAATCTATTTGAAAAAGAATTTTCTGAAAATCACCTTATTATTGTAGGTGTTAATAGTTTAGTTAACTCTCAAGAACCAGATAATTTTAAATACTTTAATAGTCTTGTAATTTTAAATAATAAAATGGAAATTTTGTCATCTTATAATAAAGTTAACCTCGTTCCATTTGGTGAGTTTTTACCTTTTGAAAAATATTTATCTAATTTTGGATTTAAAAAAATAACATCAGGATATAACTCCTTTTCACCTGGAAAAGAGAGACAGTTAATAAGCTTACAAAATGTATTAAATAAAAAATCAATTTTACCGTTAATTTGTTATGAAATAATTTATTCAGGTAATATAAAAATACACAACCAATTTCCAGATTTAGTAGTTAATATTTCAGAAGATGCATGGTTTGGTGAATCAATTGGTCCAATGCAACACTTTGCAAAAGCAATTTATCGTTCTATAGAAGAAGGTGTTTTTATTGCACGATCTGCAAATAAAGGAATATCGGCCCTTATTAATCCAAATGGTAAAATAATTAAATCGCTTAATACGCGAGAGCCTGGCAATATTGAGCATAATTTTCCTTATTTTTATGAATCTACATTATTTTCAAAGTATTCAAATAAAATATTTTTTTTAATAATTTTATTGTATATATTTCTAGCAATATTTTTAAAAAAATTTAAATTATAATGAGTAAAAAATCATATTTATTTACGAGTGAGTCAGTTTCAGAAGGTCATCCAGACAAAGTATGTGATCGTATATCAGATATGGTTGTTGATACTTATTTGTCTAAAGACCCATTTTCTAGAGTAGCCTGTGAAACTTTAACAACTACAAATAAAGTTGTTCTAGCGGGAGAAACAAGAGGACCTGAAATTAGTAAGGAAGACTTAATCCAAAAAGTTCGTGGTTGTATTAAAGATATTGGTTACGAGCAAAAAGGATTTCACTGGGAAAATTGTAGTATAGATCTACACCTGCATTCACAATCAGCAGATATAGCAATGGGTGTTGATTCAAAAGATAATAAAGATGAAGGTGCTGGTGATCAAGGAATAATGTTTGGGTATGCTTGTAATGAAACTGAAGTTTTAATGCCTGCACCAATTTATTATTCACATAAAATTTTAGAACTAATGGCTGCAGATAGAAAAAAAGGTGTTGCAGGTAAATTAGAACCAGATTCAAAAAGTCAAGTTACAATGCAGTATGAAAATGGAAAACCAGTAAAAGTTACTTCAGTGGTTATTTCTACACAGCATTCTTCTGATGTAAATCAAGCACAAGTTAAAGAAATTGTTAGACCATATTTAGAAAAGTCTATTCCTAAAAATTTATTATCAGATTTAAAAGATGAAGAATTTTATGTAAATCCAACAGGACAATTTATTATTGGTGGACCTGATGGAGACTCAGGTTTAACAGGTAGAAAAATTATAGTTGATACTTATGGTGGTGCAGCGCCACATGGTGGTGGGGCATTTTCTGGAAAAGATCCAAGTAAAGTTGATAGATCAGCGGCATACGTCGCAAGATATATTGCGAAAAATATTGTTGCTTCTAAAATAGCTGACAAGTGTTTAATTCAGTTAGCTTATGCTATAGGTGTTTCAAAACCATTATCTATATATGTTGATCTTTTTGATGACGATGAAGAGAAGTCGAAACATGTAGAAAAATTGATAAATGAAAATTTTGACTTAAGTCCAAGAGGTATTAGAGAAATGTTATCTTTAACCAGACCAATATATGAGTGCACAGCTGCTTATGGTCATTTTGGAAGAAAACCTGGATCCGATGGGTCTTTTTCTTGGGAAAAAACTGATAAAACTGCAGTTTTTAAAAAGTAAACCTTGAAATCAGTTAAAATATAAATTAAACAAACGATAAGTTACTTGGAGTATACAGAATGGGCTTTTGCCCATTTTTTTTTAGAGTTAATAAATATGCTTAATCAAAGATCTGATAAACTAGAACTTTTAAGAATAGCTGAATCTGTAGCAATAGAAAAATCTATTGATAAGGAAATAATTTTGACTTCTTTGGAAGCGGCAATACAAAAAGCTGCCAAGACAAGATTTGGATCAGAAAACAATATTCGCGTTATAATTGATAGAGAAAGCGGAGATATTAAACTTCATAAAGTATTAACAATTGTTTTATCTCCCGAAAATTTAGATACTGAAATTTCACTAGATCATGCAATAGAAAAAGAAAAGAATAAAGACATTAAGGTCGGAGATGAAATATTTGAGGAACTTCCTCCTGTTGATTTAGGACGTATAGCTGCTCAAACCGCCAGGCAAGTAATAACACAAAGTGTGAGAGCTGCAGAGCGAGAAAGACAATATAACGATTTTATAGACAAAAAAGGAGAGGTTTTAAATGGGCTAGTAAAAAGATTAGAATACAATAATGTGATTGTAGATTTAAATCGTGCTGAAGCCATTATTAGAAAAGAAGAACTTATACCAAGAGAAGTAATTAAAACTGGAGATAGAATTAAAGCTTACTGCTATGATGTGATTAGAGAAAATAAAGGACAACAAATATTCTTATCTAGAGCTCACCCTAAATTTATGGAAAAACTATTTTTTCAAGAAGTTCCAGAAATTTATGATGGAATAATTGAAATAAAATCATCTGCAAGAGATCCTGGCAGTAGAGCAAAAATTTGTGTTCTCTCAAAAGATTCTTCTATTGATCCTGTGGGAGCTTGCGTTGGAATGCGAGGCAGCAGAGTTCAATCAGTTGTTAATGAACTTCAAGGCGAAAAAATAGATATAGTTCATTGGTCTGAAGATACTGCTGCATTAGTTGTAAGTGCTTTATCCCCAGCAGAAATTCAAAAAGTAATTATTGATGAACAAAATAGAAGAATAGAAGTTATATTAACTGAAGAAAACTTAAGTAAAGCAATAGGACGAAGAGGACAAAATGTTAGATTAGCATCAAAACTAATTAATTATGAAATAGATATACTAACTGAAAAAGAAGAATCAGATAAAAGACAAACAGAGTTTAAAAACAAAACAGACATATTTATAAAAAACTTGGAGGTTGATGAAACTTTAGGACAGCTTTTAGTTGCAGAAGGTTTTTCTTCTATCGAAGAAATTCACCAATCTACCCTTGAACAAATATCAAAAATAGAAGCCATTGATGAAAATACTGCAAAAGAACTAAAAGAAAGATCTGAGGAATATCTTAAAAAAGAAAAAGAAGATATTAGTAAAAGATTAAAGGAGCTTGGTATAGAAGATGCTCTTATAAACCACAAAGGTCTCACACCAGGTATGCTGGTCACATTAGGAGAAAAAAAAATTAAAACACTAAATGATTTGGCGGAACTTTCTTCTGACGAGTTAATAGGCGGTTATGATGAAAAAAAAGGAGAGAGATTTAAAATAGACGGATATCTTGAAGAATTTGCTTTAACAAAGAATGAAGCTGATGATTTAATAATGAATGCTAGAAATATTGTTTTTAAATAAATGATATGATTTTTTATGGAAAAAAAAAAAACAAAAAAAAAACTCACTTTGACTATTTCGTCAAAGAAACCTTATAATGTACCTACCTATAAGCAGGACAAAGGAAAAACATCAGTTTTAGTAGAAAAAAAACCACAAAGAAGATGGGGGGAGAAAAAGTTTCAACCTCGTGATAATAATATCACCAAGCCTAAAACACCAGGCAGCTTTTCTTCAAAAAAACCACCAATAAATAGAAGTTTTGATATCAGAAAGATAGCTGAAGAAAAAGCAACAAAAAGATTTAAAAGTGAAAAAGAAAATTTACAAGCCAAAAAAGGAACCTTAAGTAAAAGCAGAGGATTTGAATCAAAAAGAGAAAATAAGTTAACTATTTCAAAAGCTTTAGACGATAAAGTTATGGAGGGAAAAGAAAGAAGTTTAGCTTCAGTAAGGCGTGCAAGGTTAAAAGAAAAGAAAAATCAAGACACTGAAACAACACAAGCTGGAACAAAAAAAATTACTCATGAGGTAAATATTCCTGACAAAATAACTATTCAAGAACTATCGAATCGTATGGCTATGCAAGCGGGATCTATAATTAAACATCTTTTAGGAATGGGTGTTGTAGCAACTATAAATCATACTATAGATGCAGATACTGCCGAGTATCTTGTAAAAGAATTTGGCAACATTCCTATTAGAGAGAAAAAACCAGAACTAAATATTTTAAAAACTGAGAAAAAAGATAATAAAAATTTAAAAACTAGATCTCCCATTGTAACTGTTATGGGTCACGTTGATCATGGAAAAACATCATTATTAGATGCTCTAAGAAAAACAAATGTTGTTAGTGGTGAGCATGGAGGAATAACTCAACATATAGGAGCTTATAAAGTAAAAACAGAAAAGGGAAAAAATATAACTTTTATTGATACACCAGGTCATGCAGCCTTTACTGAAATGAGAGCGAGAGGATCAAAAGTTACAGATATCGTCATTCTTGTAGTAGCTGCAGATGATGGAGTTAAACCACAAACTGTAGAAGCTATAAAACATGCAAAAGCTGCAAAAGTTCCTATTATTGTAGCAATCAATAAGTGTGATTTACCTGCAGCTGATCCTCAAAAAATAAAAAATGAACTTTTACAATATGAATTAATTGCAGAAGAATTAAGCGGAGATACATTATTTGTAGAAGTTTCAGCAATTACAAAAAAAAATCTAGATAAACTTAAAGAAAATATTGTTCTACAATCTGAGCTGTTAGATTTAAAAGCAAGTTTTGAAGGTTTTGCTTCAGGGGTAATACTAGAATCTAGAATTGATAAAGGAAAAGGATCAGTATCAACAGTTTTAGTAACAGATGGGTGTTTAAAAAAAGGAAATTATTTTGTTAGTGGAAATACATGGGGGAAAATTAGAGCAATGATAAATGATGAAGGTCAAAATATTGATCTAGCTTTACCGGGAACTCCTGTAGAAATTTTAGGAATGAATAACTCTGCGTTAGCAGGAGATGATTTTATAGTAGTAGATTCTGAGGTTAAAGCTAAAGAAATAAATAAATATAGAATTGAACACAATCAATCAGAACAAACACCATTAATTTCAGCAAATAAAGAATCTGCTTTTAGCGAAAATGTTGCACCAAAAGAACTTGTAATGGTAATAAAATCAGATGTTCATGGTTCTAGTGAAGCTCTAAAAAATGCTATTGAAAAAATTGAACATGCAGAAGTTACACCAAAAATAATTTTATCAAATATAGGAGTAATTACTGAAACAGATGTAACTCTTGCAAGAGCATCCAATGCTATTGTTATAGGTTTTAATGTAAGACCAAATAAAGAGGCCAAAAAATTAGCTGAAGCTCACAATGTAAATATTAAATTTTTTAACATAATTTATGAGGTTTTAGATTACATAAATGATTCTTTGTCAGGCCTATTAAATCCAGAGGTAAAAGAGGAAGTGGTTGGATCAGCAGAGGTTCAAGAAATTTTTAAAGTTTCTAAAATAGGAAAAGTTGCTGGTTCGAAGGTAATTAATGGAGAAATAGCAAACGACCTAAATGCGAGGTTGATAAGAGATGGAAATGTATTATATACAGGATCAATAGGTAGCATTTTTAGAGAAAAAAATGCTGCAAAACAAGTCGCAGCTGGACTTGAATGTGGTATAACCCTCAAAGATTTTGCAGATTTTAAAGCCAAAGATGTGATTGAGGTTTATAAGGTTATAAAAACAGAGAGAAGAATTTAAATTATGAAACAAAATAGCAATACGTCTTTTTCTCAAAGACAGTTAAGAGTGGGAGAATTAATAAAACAGTCTTTAGGGCAAATTTTTTCAAGAGATGAAGCAAAAGTGCCAAGCTTAGAAACAAAAAATATAACTGTTACAGAAGTAAGAATGAGTCCAGATTTAAAAAATGCTAGAGCTTATATAATACCATTGGGAGGTAAGGACACAGAAAAAACCGTCAGTGCTTTAACAGAATTTTCTTATCTTATTAGAAAAGTATTATCAAAAAAAATTGATATGAAATTTCTTCCAAGAGTACATTTTGTCGGCGATCGATCATTTGATTATGCAGAAAAAATTGAGAAACTAATTCAACAAAATAAATAAAAATATGCAAAAACAAAAAACTAAAATAATAGAATCTTTAAAAATAAATCCAAAAGACGTTGGGTCTTCAGAAGTCCAGATTGGACTACTTAGTGACAAGATTAATACTCTATCTGCTCACTTTAAAAAGAATAAGAATGATAAACATTCTACAAGAGGACTATTAAAAGCAGTAAATATGAGAAAACGTCTATTAGAATATTTAAATAAAAAGAAACCAGAATCGTACAAAAAAATAATTGCTAAACTCAACTTAAGAAAATAATGTTTAAAATATTTAAAGAAGAATTAGAACTGGGAGGAAAAAAACTAACTTTAGAAACTGGTAAGGTAGCTAGACAGGCTGATGGTGCTATAATAGCAACTTTAGGTGAAACAGTTGTGATTTCAACAGTGGTAGGAAGAAAAAAAGTTAATCCTGATACGGATTATTTTCCACTTCAAGTAAATTATCAGGAAAAATATTACGCAGCAGGAAAAATACCCGGAGGTTATTTTAAAAGAGAAGCAAGGCCAACTGAAGCAGAAACTTTAATATCTAGATTAATTGACAGACCTATAAGACCTTTATTTCCAGAAAGTTTTAGAAATGAAGTTCAAATTTTGCCGACTGTACTTTCGTACGATAGTGAAAACGAAGCTGACATACTATCAATAATTGCATCTTCAGCTGCTTTAACAATATCAGGATTACCTTTTCAAGGACCTATAGCCGCTTCAAGAGTAGGTTATATAAATGATGAATATGTTTTAAATCCTTCAAAAGAGCAATTAATAGAATCCAAGTTAGACTTAGTAGTTGCAGGAACAAAAGATGCAGTTTTAATGGTCGAGTCAGAAACTTCTGGTATGACAGAAAAACAAATGTTGGATGCAGTCAAATTTGGGCATGAGAAATTTGTCCCAGTTATTAAAGCAATAGAGTCACTTGCTAAAAAATGTGCAAAAGAAGCATGGGTAGTAGAAAAAAAGGATTATACGGATTTAAAAGAAAAAATTTCTAAAAAATTAACAAAAGATTTAGAAAAAGCATTTTCTGAAAAAGATAAACAAAAAAGGTCTGAAATGATTAATTTAGCAACAGAAAAATGCAAATCTTTATTTGAAGGTGACGAAACTTATTCAGAGTTAGAAGTTTCACTACAATTAAAACATTTAGAAAAAGATATAGTTAGAGGCAGAATACTTAAAACTAAAAAAAGAATTGATGGTAGAGGCTTGTCAGATGTTAGAGATATCAAATGTGAGGTAGGAGTTTTACCTAGAACACATGGATCGGCTTTATTTACCAGAGGAGAAACGCAAGCATTAGTAGTCACGACTTTAGGAATGTCAGATGATGAGCAGAGAATTGAAAGCTTAGAAGGACAAAAACGAGTTAGATTTATGTTGCACTATAATTTTCCACCATTTTCTGTTGGGGAAACAGGCAGAATAGGAACAGGAAGAAGAGAAGTTGGACATGGAAAGTTAGCTTGGAGAGCAATAAATTCTTCGTTACCTGAGAAAGAAAAATTTCCTTATACTATAAGAGTGGTTTCAGAAATTACAGAATCAAATGGTTCATCATCTATGGCAACAGTATGTGGTGCATCTCTAGCACTTATGGATGCGGCTGTTCCAATCAATGAACCAGTTGCAGGAATAGCAATGGGCTTAATAAAAGAAAAAGATGAGTTTTCAGTATTGTCAGACATTTTAGGAGACGAAGATCACTTAGGTGATATGGATTTTAAAGTTGCAGGAACTAAAGATGGAATCACTTCATTGCAAATGGATATAAAAATTACAGGAATTACTTTTGAAATTATGGAGCAAGCACTCAATCAAGCAAAAGAAGGAAGGGCCCATATATTAGGTGAGATGAATAAAACTATTAAATCATCAAGAAAAGAAGTTTCCAAACATACTCCAAAAATAGAAACTGTTATGGTTGATAAAAAAGATATAGCAGCCGTTATAGGAAAAGGTGGAGCTACAATTAGAGAGATTGTAGAATTATCTGGAGCAAAAGTAGATGTTAAAGACACGGGCGAAGTTACGATTGCAGCACCAGATGAAGAATCACGAAATAAAGCTATGGAAATGGTAAAAAGTATTGTTGCTAAACCTGAAATGGGCAAAATATATAAAGGTAAAGTTGTTAAAATAATGGATTTTGGTGCATTTGTTAACTTTTTAGGAAAACAAGATGGTCTAGTTCATATCTCGGAACTTGCAGCAAAAAGAGTAGAAAAAGTTAGCGATGTCGTAAAAGAGGGTGATGCAGTCTCAGTAAAAGTTGTAGGATTTGATAGAGGAAAAGTTAAGCTTTCAATGAAACAAGCAGTTTAAAACTTTATATTCACATTCAAAAGTCATAAAGTTTTCAAATGACTCAAACAGATAATAGTTTATTTTTTACAGTTAAAAAAACAATTGAATTAACAAGTCAAGAAATAGATCAATTATTGGATTTGAGTAACTCAACAATGAATGATCAAAGAACAAAAAAAAAATTTCAAGATAAGTATTTACTAAACTTTTTAGGTTTTTCCTTTCATGCTTTAATGATTAAAAATAATATAATTGTAGGATGCAATACGGTTATACCTCAAGAATTTGTTTTTTTTAATAAAAAATGTATTTTTGGTCAGTGGTGTGAAACTTTAATAGATAAAAATTTTAGAGGTGCTTTTTCAAATTTTAAAAAAATTGGAAATATTTTAAATGAAGAACTACTCAAGCATAAAATTTGTTTTATTTATGGTCTACCCAATAGAGCGCTTTATATAGTCTCTAAAAGATTATTAGGAATGAGAGACATTGGAAAATTAGATTATTACGTTTATCCAAAAAAATTAAATAAATTTTTAATAAAATATTACCCACTGAATATTTTATTATGTTATTTTTTAAAAACTTTAATTAAATTTAGGTTTAAATCAAATAATAATTATATCTTTCCAATACACAAATTAGATAATGAAAATTTTTATAAGGGTAGATATGGAAATAGGAATGAATATAAAACTATAGGAAAGGATAATTTTAAATTAATATACAAGATTGATACAAGCGATCATCACAATGGAGCTAAAATTATTTGGATAATGGATGTATCGCCTCTGACTAAATTCAATTTAGAAAATTCAGTTAATGAACTAAAGAAAATAGATAATAATATTGATTTAATTATTTATATTGGAAAACTAAAATTGTTACCTTATAATTTAATTAAAATTCCAGATAAATTTATAAAAGAAAATAATGTATTTTCTGGAAAAATTTTAGATGAAAAAAAAATCAATGAAACAGTCTTTGATTATAAATTATGGAATATTAATTCATCTAACTTTGACTATAGATAGAATAAATGAAACTATGATAGTTTAGTAAATTTTAATGCAAAATATCTTACATAATAATACAGGTTTATTGATAAGAATTGATGATATTGCTGAAAATATGAATTGGAAGCAGATGGATATCTGTGAAAATTTTTTTGATGAAGAAAATATTAGACCACTAATTGGTGTTATTCCGGAAAATAGAGACCCAGAATTATTACTATATCCTAAAAATTCTAAATTTTGGGATAGAGTGCGTTCTTGGAAAAAAAAAGGCTGGGAAATTTCTATGCATGGATTTAATCATGTTTATGATAGCGCAACCAAATTTAAGGATTATTTTAACTATGGAGGTAACTCAGAGTTTTTTGGTCATGATTATGACCACCAGTTTAGAAAAATAAAATTAGGAAAAGAAAAACTATTTAACGAAGGTATCGAAGTCAAATCTTTTTTTGCTCCAAATCATACTTATGATAAAAATACTTTTAAAGCTTTATGTAATAACGATATCAAAGTAATCATTGATGGTTATGGTCTATTTCCTTATGAAGAGCATGATTTAATTTTTATTCCTCAATTATTTCACAAAGAAACAATCATGCTACCATTTGGACTGCAGTCTACCCAAATACATTTAAACTATTGGGATGAAACATATTTTATTAAATTTAAAAAATTTATATTAAATTATAAAAATAAAATTAAAACTTACGAAGATTACATAAAAAATACATCTAATACTAAAGTAAAAAAATTGATAAGATATTTATCTAGGATAACTTTATCAAAAATAAGAAGACTAAAAAATTAATTTAAGAAATATTTTTTGGATCAGGCATTCCAACTTTATTAAATCCTGCGTCAACATAGTGAATTTCACCAGTCACAGCTGCAGCTAAATCACTTATTAAATATAAAGCTGAGCCACCAACATCATTTATATCCACGTTTCTTTTTAATAAAGAATGATCTTCATTCCATTTATATAAAAATTTAGCATCACCAATAGCAGAAGCTGCTAGCGTTTTAATTGGACCTGCACTTATTGCGTTAACTCTGATATTTTTTTCTCCTAAATCTCTTGCTAAATATTTAACACTTGTTTCTAGCGCAGATTTACAAACTCCCATAACATTATAATTTGGAATAACTCTTGTAGATTCGTACGTTAGAGTTAACATACTGCCACCACTATTCATTATTTTAGAAGCTTCTTTAGCAACCTCTGTAAAAGAAAAACATGATATCAACATACTTTTTAAAAAATTTTCCCTTGTGGTGTTTAAATATTCTCCTGATAATTCTGATTTATCTGAATATGCTATTGCATGAACAACAAAATCTATATTATCCCACTTTGCTTTAATATCATCAAATAGTTTAGTTACTTCTTTTTTACTTTCAACATTACAACTAAGAGTAAAATCAGAATTTAAAGATTTAGCTAATGGAACAACTCTTTTTTTTAACGCGTCTCCTATATAAGTAAAAGCTAACTTTGCACCATGTTCTGCAAGTTTTTTAGAAATGCCCCAAGCAATTGATCTTTCGTTGGCCACACCCATTATCAGTCCTTTTTTACCTTTTAATAAAGACATATTTTTAATTTATTTTTTCAAATATTAATGTTGCATTAGTTCCACCAAAACCAAAACTATTAGACATTACAGCATTTAGTTTAACATTTTTTTCTACTTTTGTTACAATTGGATATTTTTTAGCCTCATCATCTATCTCTGTAATATTAGCAGAACCTGTAATAAAATTATTTTTCATCATTATTAAACTATAAATTGCTTCATGAACGGAAGCAGCACCAAGTGGATGGCCTGATAAAGATTTAGTGGAGCTAATTTTGGGTATGCTTTCTTTAAAAGTTTCTCCTACTGCTTTTAATTCTGTTATGTCTCCAACTGGTGTTGATGTTCCGTGAGTATTAATATAATCAATTTTATTTCTCGAAGTGCTTAAAGCCATATTCATGCATCTTACAGCTCCTTCACCAGATGGTGCTACCATGTCATATCCATCAGAAGTCGCTCCATAGCCAGTAATTTCAGCGTAAATTTTTGCACCACGAGCTTTAGCATGCTCATATTCTTCTAAAGCTAATACTCCTCCCCCTCCAGCAATTACGAATCCATCTCTAGTCTTGTCGTAAGCTCTAGAAGCTTTTTCAGGAGTATCATTATATTTGGATGATAAAGCTGTCATAGCATCAAACATTGCTGTCATTGCCCAGTGCAATTCTTCACTTCCACCCGCAAACATAACTTTCTGTTTACCTGACTGAATTAATTCTACTGAGTTACCAATACAGTGGCCGCTAGTTGCGCATGCCGAACTCATTGTGTAGTTTACACCTTTAATTTTAAAAGGAACAGCAAGCGTAGCAGAGGCTGTGCTAGCCATAGTTCTTGGTACAATAAATGGTCCCATTAATTTTGGAGTTTTTGCTCTAGTTTTGTCTGCTGCTAAAATTACGTTTTCTATTGATGGACCGCCAGAACCCATAACTATTCCAGTTGAAATATTGCTAACATCTTTATTCTCTAAACCAGAGTCTTTTACAGCTTCTTTCATTGCAATATAATTATAAGCAGAGCCAGAACCCATAAATCTTATTATTTTTCTATCAACATGATCTTCAATTTTTATTTTAGGTTTTCCATGTATATGACTTCTTAAATTATGTTCTTTATATTCTTCACAAAAAGAGATTCCTGATTTTGAATTTAATAATGATTGATGAACTTCGTCCTGATTGTTACCAAGACAAGATACAATACCAATGCCTGTTATAACTACTCTTTTCATTAATTAAATAATCCTACTTTCAAACTTTCTGCTTGATATATTGCTTTGCTATCTGCATATAAAGTACCATCTGCTAAACCAACAACAGCCCCCCTTTTTTTTAAAATTCTTTTCATATTAACTTCATATCTTGCAATTTTGACATTTGTAAGAACTTCACCAGTAAATTTAACAGAACTTACCCCAAGCGCCCTACCTTTTCCGGGCTCACCCTTCCATCCTAAATAAAAACCTACTAA
>LWDU01000103.1_pt1 | contig 31955 bp, 68 predicted proteins | sample 727161 | NCBI WGS metagenome assembly LWDU01 (sample SAMN04566230, study PRJNA314399) | hydrothermal vent metagenome | isolation source: deep sea hydrothermal plume seawater | place: Mexico: Gulf of California, Guaymas Basin | collected 2004-07-11
AAAGGCCCAAAAAACGGTCAGTGAGAAAAACTACCCTACGCCGTTTTTTACCGTTTTCTACAGAAAACTGAAGAATTTGGGATGAAAAAAAAGGTGTTTTGCTCTCAGAAAAAAGGTCCTTCTGATTTCCAGGAAAAAAGGCTTTTTACCCCAGAATAAATGTTGCTTTGGTCCCCGCAGAGAAAAAGTCTTATGTCCCTTAAAGCGTTTATGCTTCTTATCCCCTGTTTTAAGGAACCTTTGCCCCATATATATAAAAAAAGAAAAAACCAGCGTAGCTTTATGGGCTAGGCTGGTTAATCATTCTCTCTATACCTTTATTTATATTCTTTCCCTAGTCTGTGTCTCCCTCTGTATCATCTGGTAGGTAGGGAATATCCTCCCCGAAGTATTCATTCATAATGACTTTACTATCGGGAGAGTTGTTAGGGAAAGTAATTTCATTATCCTTACTGTCCTTATAGGTAAAGTTGAATTCAAGTTGAACTGAATCATCCTCTTCTCTTATGTCCTCTCTCTCAACAAAACCATTACTATAACTCGCATCGTAATCAATTGAGCTATACTGGCCCATATGATCTTTAACGAAGTCTGGATTGTATACAGGAGTGCTTGTATAATTATTTTCGTAATTAAATGGGGGAGCATAGAAGGAGTCTTCTACAGATTCGGAAGGATCTTCAGGCATATACTTAGACACATCAGGCTCGGTGATGTAGTCGGAAAGGTGGCCTGGGATATAGCCTGAGTAATAAGAGCTAATCTCTTGATCAACCTGACATAAGAAGGGGTGGGTAGGGAAGTTAGTCTCTAGGAAATTAATTATCTTTTCTCTAGGCTCTGCCTTTAGAACTTTGTTATCTGTTACTGAATTGAATAAGTCATACTGATTGGTTGCAACTTCAATTAAATAAAATCCTAATCCATAATTTAAGTCTGACATAATGTTCCTTCTCCTTTTACCTTGCGGCGCATTTGATACTGTATTATTACTATGAAAAATCTATATAGATTGATTATTTCTTTTAATAATAATATATTTTAAATATTCCATTGACTATCATAGTTGCTTTCTTGAAACATTATTATTACCTGATATCTCTATCAGAATCAAACTTAAATGTTTTATTAACGGGTTATCAGTACCCCAAGGTAACTGATGGCATACCCTTCCACAACGATATAACTGGTGGATAATTTTTAAGAAATAAAAGGTGGAGGATGGTCTTTTAGTAGCGGGCACTGCTACCTCTATAGCTGGTTAAATGCTATGTAAAACTATTGCCCTGAGTAATGAACAGAACTATAGCCAGAAGTAATCCATTTGGGGTAAAGCATTATTCTTTATCTAACATAAAGGTAGCCCTAGTATCAGCTATTGCTCCCCTATATTCTAAAGTTAAATCTCCCCTTAAAGTGTCAGCTCCCCGCCAGGTGGAATTTTCGGGGGTCTTAGGTCTATCCATAATTTTATTATTATTTGTTTTCTTAATCTCATCATGAAGGAAGTGAATAGATCTCACCATAGCCGTCTGATTATTATTTAAACTCTTTATCTTAGCCAGCATAAACTGAAACACAACGCCCATCGAAACTGTAAGGAGTATGAATAGAGCATAGAACGTAAACTCTTGGGACATAATTATATCCTTTCTTATTAAATAAAGAAAGGGCTCTTAGAGCATAGTTCCTAGGGCCCGTTTTGATTTACTGGGCGAACTTCGGAAAGTATAGCTTGCTCTAAGAGCCCTGTTATATTAAATACTACTCTATTTAATATAAATTATTTTACAAGTCGCAGGCATCTCTTTATTTTTTTGCCTATAGAGCATATCTCAATAGGCCTTTAATGCGCTTCTTCCATAGAGTATATTGGGATGTCCCCGAGCTCATAATTTTATTGGTCCTTATCTACTCAGGTCATAACCCATTTCTTTTCTATCTAATATTTTTAATTAAATTTTGTAAACCTTTTGCCCGGATTACATGGCATGGTAAGTCACAATGATTGCAGTAAATAATAGCCTATTTCTATTGAAAATCATTGTTATATTTATTTTTGAGATTATTTTCTCCATCGGTTATATCGTTATGCAGGATGGACCTGCTCCTAACAACCAAGAAGAGGATTAAAGAATGAGCGACAAGACTAACATTTTTGCTAACGAGAACAATGAGTCTCCACTTCAAGTCATTCGACAGACGATGTCTGTTGCGGTGGATGAGGATGGAACTCCTAACGTGAACTTCGCCACAAATCGTGGTAAGGGAAGTGGATCTCAAACCATTCCTGTTGCCGACTACGCAGAGGTAGTTAGCACGCTTCAAGAGTATGCTGATGCTGGCATCGAGGGCAGAGAAGAAGAGACTCTTTCTCCTGCCGAAACAATTCGCCGCACCATTCGCGTTGAAGATGGTATGATTTCGTTCCGAGTCCGATCTGGTAAAGGCTCTAAGCCAGCCAAGATTCCTTTGGCTCAGTTTGGTGAAGTCTGTTCCCTGCTTACTGACACTGTCTCTTCGGTAGAGGCTGCTGGAGATAAGCTGAGTGGGGCAGGAGAGGCTGATGACTCCGAGGACTATGGCGACCTCGACGAGTAGTAACACTTCTCACTAAAAAGGCCCAGGCAGTTATCAAACGCTGCCTGGGCCACCTTAGGTTTAGACTGTAAAGCTATTGCCCTTGTTTAATCTACCGTCTTACCTAAGGTTAGCTTGACTAAGTCAGCTGCGTTCTTCTTCAGAGATCTCAAGCCCTTTCTTGCTCTAGTCCCTGCCGCAGCATTACCGTCAGCGTTCTTTAATACATCTGTCTCTAAAGAATCAACAAGATCTTTAAGTTCCTGCCATTTTGTTTCTACCGTAGCCATATATAAAACTCCTTTTAATTTAGTTTAATTTAGTTTAATTTATAGGGAAGACGCCCCATCTCCACTATCTTACTTCATTTGTAAAACTATTGCCCGCAAATTAAACTGCTTTGGCAATTCGTATCTCGTCCTCAATCACTTCTGCATCATATACTTTTTCATATTTATTTTTACTAGGCATGTGCGCGAGTGAAGTTCTAGATAACTTTTCTATTATAGCATTTTTTTTTAGGTGGCTATAATCCTGGCAAAGTGTTTCCTTCTTCTTCTTATGAAGAGAAGAGGTCGTGGTAGCTCTTTCTCGGTAAGTACTTTTTCTGCCATCTCCCCACCCAATAAAGAATCCTATAATATATCCTAGGGATGCTAGAATGAAACAGGATATAAATTCCACCATAACTATCTTGCCTTCCAATAATTCCGCGCACACATGCACGCAAACAGCGTGCATAGCGCGCCTACCGCGTGATTACCATTTGCGAAGCAAGATACAGCAACGCCAGTATTAAACACTGTGCATGCTAAGCTAAAATTTCTTGATGTAAAAATTTTCATACTATTCTCCTAAATAAAAAAGGGGAGGCGGAGCTCTCTTGGAGTAGCAGACGATAACGCATGTGCGTGTTTATAAACACGTTATCTCTTCACATGGGCTCTTGAGGTACGCTCCTGAACACCCACCTTTTTGTTAGCCATCCAAGGAGCTCACACCTTTTCTAAACTCCCGTCGAAATTTAGCCCCAAGCTCTTCCTTTATTATACTCTCATTATACTCTGTGGCAATAAGAAAATAAGATTCCAGCGTCAATTATTTGAATCATTGAACGGTGGCCTAGCTAGCAACGTTTTCCCTTACTCTCGATTGAGAGGCTTAGACTTTAAAGGGTGGGGGGTTTCACCCGCCACTGAACTCTTATTGTTGTCTGTTATACTTTATACTTATAATTTATTCTGGATCTGGATTATGAGTGTCGCAAGTGCAGCATACCTCATCTTCGTGCTCTGTCTTCTCTCTGCATTTGTAGCAATAGTTATAATAATATCCTTCATCATAACCACCTTTATCTTGCATGTGTACGGGCGCGTACTTCCACACCCAGTCTCTTTCTTTTAGCATTACTCTCTCCATAACAGGGCGCATACTTACGCCTAAGCATCGCTCACATATAACTTTTTGTCCACATAATTCACACTGTCCATCCATCCCCTCTCCCACTAACAAAATGGCACGCCCGATAGGATTCGAACCTATGACCCTCGGCTTAGAAGGCCGATGCTCTATCCAGCTGAGCTACGGGCGCATATATTATTCTTCGCTTTCTTTCTCTGTTCCTATATTTTTGAGTAATGATGGTCCAAACCGCTTCCCAATATCATCATAGAGAGCTTTGTCCCAAGCCTCTTTCACTTCTTCTGGACGCTCATAGTCTTCACTGTAAGCCTCTTCGGATGATACATATCCTGCGTGCTCTATAAACTCCTTCCCAATACGAAGATAGCTATCTTCGTCCCCATGTACGTGCATGTACAACGCATCATCAGGGAGCGTTATCGAGTCGGAATGCAAAGGGGTTACTACTCGACTATCACCCTCTTCAACAAGAGAGAATGAAGTCGCAGTATCAAAATAAATTTGATGGATTTCTCCAGGGAAGCTTACGGGGCCATCAAAAAAGAAAGGAGCTACAGTAGGTAGCTTCTGCCACCATGCCCTTAGCTCATCAATGGTCATATCAGGAACCCATAGCCAGTCCCTATATCCGTACTCTTCTTCAACATGCACAACGTATTTAGCTTGGTCCATTGAAATCCTCCGGGCGATAGTTTTACAGTCTATGCTTCTGCGATTGGTTGAGGAAAAATAGATGAAAAAATCATACTTACCATCGCACTCTTACCCATCGAAGAAGTTGTAATCAAAGGCTCGCCATCATCACGCATACGCACGTCAATGTAACCTTGCTGATACAAAGAAAGAATGGCCTCGTTCATATCTCTCTCCATGCTATGTGAGCTATTTATCTTTTCTAGCATGAAAAATTCAAACTCACTCATCACAATCCTCCTCCTCTTCGTCTTCGTACTCTGGCTCCCACTCTTCGGCAAAAGAGACTTCGCCATTATCGAATACTGACCTTCCCGCAAAGCCCATTCCCGGCTCTTCATACTCTATCTCAAAAGACAAAGTAGCCCAGTCTCCAGAAATCTTTGTTAGAAACTCCATTGGTGGTCCCCACGCAGTATCAAATGAGTATGAAAGAAAAGAAGCCTCATCACATTGGAGCTGAGGCTCTGATGCCCCCCACTTACAGCCCCAGTGCTGCGCCTCCCATGTATAGCCACCATACGCACACACACGCCCAATCTTCTCCGCCACCTTCCTCGCCTGATTACAGTCATAAGGAAGTTGTCTTACTTCATTGGGAACAGGGTATAGAGCGTGAAAGGAAAAGACAGAAGCCTCTCCTGGCTCTGGAAGAGACTCGGACAGAGCCTTCACCCTAACATCATCATGAATAGGCCACTCACCACGGTTCCCGTGATAATCATGATATGATTGAACAGGGCCATTAGCCGTAACTTTGAATTTACGGACATCTTCTGATGGACCGCTTACATTTAGTTTATTCATACACCAATTAGGCATACTAGACTCCTTCTTTGTCGAATAAGTTTTCCGAAATAAAATCCGTACCAGTCGTGATTGCTGCGCCAATTTTATCTACTACAGATGATGCACTTTCTGGATTACTGACAGCCCAATGTACTAGGCAGTAAGATAACCCCAATGCAATTATGATTTTTATATAATTTTCCACGTTACTACCTCTTTATCATTGTACACGCATACGCATACAGGGCAAGTATTTTTTACCACCTTAGAACAAGGGGTCTGAATACCCGCTACTCTCTCCATCTATCTGATTTAGAGAAAATCATCATGTCTTCTTTGCTATCCTCTTTCTCTAATAGCTCTTTAGATGCTTCATTACCACACAATGCTTTGTCTCTATGATGCCACTTTCGAGAAGCCTTCTTTTGGTCATTCTCTGAAGCATATCGGAGCTTTATGATTTCTCCGCCATTCTTTAGAAATTCAGCGATTAGTTCTTCTGTGTTACGTTCATCACTCATTGTTACTTTCCTTTTAGAAAATAGAAATTGAATTCTTATCTTTCTTCTTATAGGTTCTTCTGGAAACCTTTTTTTCTTCCTTTTCGGGAGCCTTGAATTCATCAGATGAGTAACCCTCATCTAAGGCTTGCTGATGCAGGTCTTTCCACAAACAGGACGGCACTCTACAGTTAGGGTATCTTCCCATAGAGCCATTGTAACCAGCGACTCCAAGCCAGCTATTGCCTTCTTCGCTCTTATGATAATAGTATTTATATCCATCAAGAGTTACCTCTACCATTACAATTCTCCTGTTCTGTGCTAGGCTAATCAGCCTTTCACCTAGATATAATTGGTGCAAAAAATATGCCAAATAATTTGTATGAGGCGAATAGACCCACCGTAAAACTATTGTTTGCTCTTTCTGTAAAACTATTGCCCGCTGAGGCCAAGCGGGAAAATTTCATATTATTTTCTACATCGGTTATATCGTTGTGAGAGAATACTCTCTCAAGAAACCCTCCATCATCGGCGGGATTAGACTAGGAGTCTATTATGCAGTCCATTTTTACAAGCGAGCACAGCGAGAGTCCCGCAGCAATCCTGCGTAAGACTATGAGTGTAAGCCTTGGTGACGATGGCACCCCGATGGTGTCGTTCGCCGTGAACCGAGGCAAGGGGTCTGGTCGCCAGTCCATGCCGGTTTCGGAGTTTGCCGATTATGTCGGTGCTCTGGAGGATACCCTGCGAGCGGGGATTTCGGAGGAATCCGACGAAGCTCTTTCGGCGGCAGATATGGTGCGCCGCACCATCCGTCAGGACGAAGGCATTGTGTCCTTCCGAGTCCGAGGCGGGAAGGGTGCAAAGCCAGCGAAGCTGCCAGTTGATAGCTTCTCTGAGGTTGTTGACCTTCTGGCCTCCACTGTTGACGCAGTAGAGGACGCTGGAAGCAAGCTGGCCTAGAGCATGGGGGAGGGTCGCCCCTCCCCCATCGAGAGCGGTTGTAAATCTTTTGCCCTGTTTTGATTCACTGGAGAATTTCTCTAGTGAGAAGTTACGTTACTTGAGGGGAGCATTATGCGCTTCAGTATTGACGAAACTCGAACAATGTCTAATCAAGCATTGTTCACTCTAATCGCTAACAAAAAGCAAGCTATCGATAGTCTTCAAAAGAAGAAGCTTGCCTCAAAGTTAGAGGAGGTAGAATACTGTTACTTAGTGAGGGAAAGGCAGCGGCGTTTTCATAAGCCTGCTAAACACCCTGAGTGCTGTCTCAACTAGCCAAGAGTTTTGTGAAACTTTTGCCCGATGGGTATAATGATGACTGGTAAATCAAAACTTTTCAAGTCAAGAAAAGATCTTGATGGTCAGTTTCATCGAGGTAATGGTGGGCGTAGTGCTCAGAAGGCCAGAAAGCACAAGAGGTCTATTGAAAAATCCTTAAGACAGAAGTCAAAGAATTTATGCAAAAATCATGATAAAGAATTATAAAAAAATAGCCAATGAAATTGGTGATCTAGTTCAAGAAAAGAATGATGCCTATGGCGATTCATTTGGCCAGTCATGCCGCATATTAGAAGTGCTTTATCCTGATGGTATCAGGCCCTTTCAATATAGGGATGCCTTAGCGATAACTAGAGTTATTGATAAACTATTTAGACTAGCTAACAAGAAGGATGCTTTCGGAGAAAGCCCTTGGAGAGATATTTGTGGCTATGCAATACTAGGGGTGTATAATGACGAAGATGAAGACAGGGATCGAATAGATAATATATAATGCAAGAACCGTGCCAAGATAAAGTAAACCTTTTGCCCGACGAGTTGACCGAGGAAGAACTCGAACAGGTCGTTGGCGGCAGGCCAGATGGTGCCTTTCAAGAGTGGAGGGTAAAAATTGTAAATAATTTTCTCCATCGGTTATATAGTCCTGAGAGTAAGAGAGAAGTAGAACGGCAAGGCAACCCGGTGTGATTACTGGAAAAGTATCTCCCCCAAAAAAATAAGCTGCGCTATTGCTTCCTCCCCTCACCCTACCCGCTGTGACACGAAACATGGCGGGTAGGGTTTTTTTTATGCTGTAAAGCTATTGCCCAATCAATAATTGTTATTTTTTTCTACACCAGTTATATTGAGTCACAGGAAAGGAATACAAAATGGACGTTAGAGTTGAGGCAGTCAGAAAAGATCCTTGTGTCGGAAGCGGCACTTGTACTTCAACCGATGAATGTTTGAGCGATGATGATTTGTCTTGGATGCTTAATGTGGATGGTATCATTTCAACGAAAGAAGCTATCCAATGGGCAAGAGATCGTGAACAAATGTTTATGGAGCAATTGCTGAATACTAGATGGGGAGAGGATGATGACCCTCAGCTAGAGGAATATGCAGCTTGGAAAAAGAGGCTTGAGGATAATCCTCTATAGAAGAATTTAATATTTATTTCTACATCAATTATATAAAAACACAGAGAGGGAAGATAGTATGAAGACGAAGCCATTTATTATCACAATTTTAGCAGCCATTGGAATTATCGGTGGTACTGTAGCTATGATTGGAGATGATTTTCCAGAAGAAAGCGGCGAGGCAGGATATATTGAGCACACCGGCCCCGTCGAGTATATGGATTTCACAGAACCCATGGAAATCAAGGGGTATGTGCAGCATATTGATTTTACAGACGAAGAGGCCAATGAGATTTGGGTTGATGTAAACTAAACTATAAAAAGAATGCACGCACGCACACACCGCGCATACATAGTGCGTGCGTGCGGAGTTTATGCGGAGTTTAAAACTGGTCGCACAGACGTATACTTAATTTGTAAAACTATTGCCCGGGGGCTATAGCACCATAATGAAAATGAGGCCATGAATCACAGCGACAATGGAATAACATAATAAAAGAATTGCAATTCCACCTTGGGCAATTCTTTTATTTATATATTTATTTAGTAAATATAATCCAGGCAGGCTCAATCCAAGCTTTATCAAAACAAATTTTGCAGGTGAATCCTTTATTTGGGCAGATAATAATGGATTAGCTTCCTCTATACCGAAAAAGCAATACCAGCAAATAGTGGCTGTAAGGTCTAGAATTATAAGCAGCAGTAGTATTCTGATATGAGATTGTTTGAAGTACTGTGTAATCCTAGACATAATAAAATATTACAAAAAATTATCCTAATATTCAATATCTCATTTATCTAGAAGCCCCTACCTGCTCTTTCTCCCTAGAAACCATAGCATGATTACCAGGCAACGGTGAACTAACAGCAGTCCCACCAAAAGTCCAACGCAGAATATCGTCAATTCCATCATCGCTTCACCTCGAAGTCCTCTCTACAATACTATATAATTGATGGCGATTTATCTCCAAACAAAACAAGATGGCCCGTTTATTGCAAGGTGTAAAGCTATTGCCCGATTCTGGTAGAGGAAAAAATGAAAATATTTTCTTCACCGGTTATATAGTTCTGGAAGGAAAAGGAAAATAAACGGCAAGGTAAAGAGGTAGAGTCAGAGGCCATCACGATTTATGGACCATCTTTTAAAAAATACATTTTTGATGTCGACTAGATAAGGTGTTGATAAAAGATTGGAAAACCATTTCAAAGAGCGATACCCTCGACACTGTTTTGCACACAGACTGCGCTAAACTTTCTCCGAACCCTTCTGGGATATTTGTTTATAAACAGGAGCCGGGGGCCATTGGCCCCCGGTATCCCTCTATTCGAATTGTAAAACTATTGCCCGAGGGCAATTGACAAAAATTTTGTCAATACCCTTAGTATATCATAGCCATGAAAGATAAGGCCAGGCCAAACGACCCTGCCATCACAGTGTATCCGATTATCTTAACAATTCTTGTTGCATTATATTCATCCATAAAAACCTCCCTACTTATAAAAGTATTGACTTTCACCAGTAATTAGCAGATTTCATACACACGCGGGCAAAAGGTTTACATAAGGCAAAAAAAAAGCCCACCGCCGAAACGGTGAGCCTAAAAACTCAGGACTGCATATCCTTGGTTTTTAAAGTGGGAGACATTAGCATGTCTTGTTCTCCCTCCAGTGACCCCCAAAGCGGTTAAGCTCTGTCCCCATACAGGTTAGGCGTACACACACGGGCAACTACTACCCTTCACTGGATTGCTCCCTGTCCTCACCCTTTGGAGGTGTTGAACAGCAAACGATACTCCTGGCCCCATTCTGTGCTCGATAGAGTAAGCTGTACACTTCCCCCTTCAATCACACGTTAAGGTTCAACCCCTTGGTAGGATATTCCCCTAACCCCTTTCGGGACGGTAGGACCGTTGCCGTTCCTACCTGAGAGCCTTCTGACACCAGAAGTTAAGTTCTATCGAGTTTCCCCGACTTACCAAGAGTTTTTCTTGGGTTTAATGCCCTGTAACCGTTTCCACGAAGAACTTACAAGTCCGCAGATATCTTCAGCAGTATTCCTACAGTGGAATGTAGGCTCACGCATCCGACTACCAGATGATACTCAGGGCTACCACACCCCTTAACTCATCCCCCTTCACAGTCGGGCGGCAACGTGTATGCACACGTCTTTCCCAAACCGGGTTCTCGCTATCCTCCGAAGAGTCTTCAGATCCGGTATCCGAAGTTTAAAGACCCGAGAGCAAGGGTCGCAATATTAAATTTTAAAAGATCACTTCTTACACTAACATATAACTGATGTAGAAAATAATTTCATTTTTCAATCGTAGTAAGATACTACTTGCGATTGGTAAAAAACTCAACTCTTTTCTCTAAAAATCTGCCCACTTGATAGATTCTCCATCAGCCTTCATCTGAAGCCTAGTTTTGAAGCCAAGCGCCTTATGTCCACTAAGGGGCGACACAAGCTCAAGCGCATAATTTACCTGCGCGGTTGTTGCATTCCGCTTTAGTGCCTCTCGGCAAAAGCCATAAACAAATTTTCTATGCTCGCGTGTATCGCTCATGTCGCTCCTTTGCGGTTAAAAATGAGGCACCTGATTTCCCTGTGCCTCCCCGTGGGATTCTAAACCTTACTCTTCGATTTCGCCATTCCCGTCCGCCAAGTCAGCGGATCGCAACTTCTTTCCAGCACCTTCAACAGCATCGACCGTTGACCGAAGCAACTCTACGACCTCGGAGAAATCCTCAGTGCCGAGCTTTGCGGGCTTAGAGCCCTTGCCTGACCTAACTCTGAAAGAAATCTGTCCATCATCCTGCCGAATTGTGCGGCGCACAGTCTCAGCGGCAGAAAGATTCTCGTCCTCGGCTTCAGGAATTCCATTTTCGGAATAACCCTCAAGAGCCAGAACATAGTCTCGATATTGGTCAACAGGCAAAACCTGCGCTCCGCTACCCTTACCTCGATTCGTTGCGAAACTCACCTGGGGAGTTCCCTCGTCATTGACAGATACCGACATCGTTTGTCGAATAACCTGTGCAGGGCTTTCGCTGTGATCGCTCGCAAAAATATTAGTCTTGTCGCTCATAATTCATCCTTTTCATGCGGCGTTTGGTTGAAAGTTATATCGGGTGCCGCACTTTGATATAACTGATGGAGAAAATAATCTGAAATTTTCTATCTGTTCCTCTTCTCTTGTCCTTTCCTACATAACGATATAACTGATGTAGAAAATAATATGAAATTTTATCGTAAAACTATTGCCCGGCTGCCGGTATCAATATTGGGAGAAAATGAGATTTTTTTCTACATCAGTTATATCATTATGAAAGGAGAATGATAATGAATAAACCACTTGAAAATGAAGGAAAAAACGAAGTAATGGAGAACTTTCTTGAAGGGTTCTCCAAGATGCTCAGTACGCCACGAAGCGTTGCGTTCAAAGAAAACACCTGCGTTACCTGTAGCGGCGAGGCAAAGGAGTTTCGAGACACGACTTCGGAGAAAGAATATACCATCTCTGGTATGTGTCAACCCTGTCAGGATAAGATTTGGGGTTAGTAGAGTATAGTATATACCTGTAAAGGTAAAATATACCCACGGCTAATTTTTATTCAAGAACAAAAAAGGAGTTAATCATGGCTGGACAGAAAAATCTTCTAAATCGCAGGACTTCCCGACAGCAGGGAGCGAAGGAAAGGGCGGCTACTAGGGCAGCCCTAACCGATCAGCAGCAGCTTGACAGGCTAAATAGCTTGTTCGGGGAAGGCCTCGGAGCAAAGAAGGAGCGAGCCCGGCTCGCAAAAATTATCGTTACTGCCGCAAAGCAGAAAACTTCAGCTCCGAAAAAGAGCAAGAAGAAGGTTGCGGCGAAGAAGAAAGAGTAAATCTATTGCCCGGGTGGGAGAAACTGAACATTTTTTCTACATCGGTTATATGATGTTGTAGCGAGGAGGCTGACATGGGAATGGTTGAAGATAATGATACAGGACGACCCTTATGGTATAGAGCCATTCACCGGAAGGTCTTAGTAGTTTATACCGAGCATACCCTTGGTGAAGATAATGGCGTATGGGCTGCCTATGTAGTCCCGGTACATGGTGCGAACCACAATAAAGAGGCTCAGACCTGGCGCACCGAAGGGGTCAAGATGAGTGAAGACGAAGCCCGAGCTATATACGGTGCTGTAACAGAAGATTTTGATAATCGTGGATTGAAGTATAATCCCTAAGCAGGGGAGTGAGGGACGGGATGTTCAAAGAGCTAGTAGGACAAACAGTCCAGGAAATTATTCTTAAGAAAGAGGGTCAAACTCTTATCATCAAGACCGACAAGTATAAATATACTTTCGTTGCGGAAGGTGATTGCTGTGCCGTGGCCTACGTTCTAGAGCCTTCCGAGGAGGATTTGAAGGATTTTCTAGGAAATAAAATTGTCCAAGCCACCTCAAATGCCGTTACTGTCACTAACGATGATTGGGGACAGCAGACCGATACTGAATTCTATAACCTTAGAACCCACAATGGGGATCTGACTCTTGAGCTTAGAACAGAGCACAACGGGTATTATTGTGGTTGGTTGATGCTGCTCGGCAGAGAAGAAATGTGGCCTGTTTTTGATGACATTCGAGAGAAGGCAAGGCGGGGAATGTAAATCTATTGCCCGGCTCAAGGAATTAAGAATTTTTTCTACACCGGTTATATCATGGTGTAACAGACATGGAGTGTAAGATGAGTGTAGAATTCGATTATGAAGATATTGAACAGTCGGATTACGAACCAGAGCGATGGTTCTTCACCGCAGCGATGGTTAGTACCTGCGAACCACTGTTCAATGAGTGTGAGGATAACTACGAAGTTCGAGACAAGCTAGAAAAGGCTGGTGTCATTGATTCAACCGTTGAGGAAGATTCTGAATCTTGTCAGCTCTGGTGTCACTTTGATAGCAAGGCAGATGGGGATAGTTTCATTGACCGCCTAAATGCATATCTCGAAAAGAAGCATACATTTCGCGAGGCAGTCGCCCGGCTCTAAGAGAGACTGCGTAAATCTTTTGCCCTGGGAGGGGAATAAAATGGGATTTTTTAGTTGGAATTGTAATGAGTGTAAGCACCCGATGCTGAGCACGTACGCCGCAAATAAAATAAATAATTGGATGACCAATGTTGTGGTCATCGAGGCTGATAGCGGCAGGCTAATGCGGGGCAAGTACGATGGGTACGGGCGTGTGGATGGTCGGGAGATCCGCCTGGGTGAGTGGAAGGATCATTCTAATCTTGAAAACGAGCCATGCTGTTATCATGATGCCTGCTGGGTAAAGGCAGATAAGCCTACCACTTATACTCCATCTACACACGCAGACGACCAAGGGTTTTTCTTTGACGATGAACATGACATGGAGCCACCAACGTAAAACTTTTGCTATATATTTAAGAATAAAGTATCATCTTCGAATGATAATTATAGTCAAAAAATCCTTGAAAGTTATTGCGGTGGCCGTTACTATTTGTGCCATAACTTTTATGGCACAATATAGCTTTCTTAGCGCAGCAAAAGCCTTTGGCCTTGCGCACGCACAGGCGCAAAATGTACTTGACGCCGGGCAATAGTTTTACAGTTAAGGTGCAAAAAAACCCCCGGACGTACCGGCGGGCTTTTTATTTAATTTTTTAGTCTTCGTGCGCTTGCATGTAAATCTCCCCCCGACAAAGCCCGAGGCAGACTTCGAGCATATTATTTAGGCCAAGGTCGTTAGGGGTAACGGGAATTCCCCAATTTACATTCTTTCCGATGTCCTCAACAAAGAACCCGCTATAAGGAACATTCCCAAGGATATGAAAGGTTTGCTCATGATGCTTTGGTACAGTCACCGTTACCCCATCGGCATTACGGTAGGTGAGGCCAACCCTTGTCATTTGAAGGTCGGACTTTTTAAATCCAATTTTCCTCATTCTGGCAAAAAATTGCTTACGACTTAGCATTGACTTTCTCCTGCTGATGGCATGGTTCTGGCTTGACATTTTCCAGGGCGGCCTTTCGCCTCTCTTTGATGCGGGCCTTGATAGCTTCTTGCCGACTGCGGTCTGGCAGGGGGGTTATTTTAATTCTAAACATTATCCTACGTCCTCTACTTCGAGCCAGTCACCAATATTTTGTTCAAGACACCCGGCTTCATCGTTATTGATATCTAAGGCTTCAAGCACACGCTCACACACCTCGTCTCCACACTTCCCGGTTAGAACCATATGAGCAATTTCCATTGCAGTTACTGTCATGTTGAATTCAAAATCTTCCATTTGCGTTTCCCTCTGTAATGATATAACCGATGTAGAAAATAACTTCAATTTATTTGCCCGGGCAAAAGATTTACACGCCCGCGCACCTCCCTATTGAACATGATAATCAATGTTTTTCACTTCCGTTTGCCAACACGCTCGGCAAGGTCCACACTTGTTATCACGCTTATACGCCTCACACTCAACACCCAGGCCAGCAGCAACGGTTGACGTTGGCAGACTTCCGAAGGAGCTAGGAGGCTCCTTTCCGATCATTGGAGAAGACAGCCTAACAACGAGGTTCTCCGGCCATACAGTGCCAACAATATCTTTCCCCTCTCTATATATTTTATATTCTTTTGTCGGCATCCAAAACCTAATATTTGGCAAGTTATTGGCTACCGCAACCCACATTAAAAGATGTTCAACGGATTGAATGTCACCGCTATCATGAATCCTAAAATAAGGGTCGGCAGGGTCTGTGTAGTGACCAATCAAAAGGGTCATCGCCTCAACCCACCGAGGGTCCTGTAGTGCCTGCAATCGAGCTTGGTGGGCATCCTTCACCACCTGATACCTATAGTTTCCCTTGAAGGCATAGCACTTGCTGCAAACACTGCCTTCAACCTTTGCCAGCTTAGAACCTACCTTGCAATCATATGCCGATAAGCTTGTAGACCACCCTGGCATCTTAGAAGGCTTTCCTAAGCCACTCTTATGTCCCGTTATTTCTTTTGCTTCACCCAACTTCATAACACGCCTCCGCCTCTCGAAACTATATAACCGATGTAGAAAATTATTTCAAATAGTTATGTAAAGCTATTGCCCGCGTGTGTATGCAAGAATCGTGCCAGAACAACTGTAAATCTATTGCCCGGGGAATAAAAAAAGACGGGCAGAAGTGATACATGGATACGTCCATTCCGGCTACGTTTCAAGCCGTCCCACTTTTCTGCCCGTCTTAAAGTTTTAGCTCTCCCAAGGAGGACGAGGGTTGCCACTTCCCCAATCTTCTTGCCACCTGCTTCGCATAGCGGCGATAGAACTAACTGGAACGCCGTGACTATTCCTTTCGGCAAGAGCCTCATCATCACAGCCACCGTCAAAGGTGGAGACTACAATGGCCCTATAGTCAAACTCACCAGCCAGCTGAAGGTAAGGCTCCATCTCCCATCGCTCGGTGAAGGTGTTGTGAACCACCACATTCCTCCCGAGATTGACTGCAACGGCAGCCCTTGCCTGACAGGCCTTGTGAGCCTCGCCAAGAAGCTTGGGGTCAAAAACATAATGCCCAGCTTCATCCATAAAGTAATCATCCGCAGAGCAAGCTACAGGTCGAGCCATAATCCCCGATGGAGTGGGGAGTCCAATCATATCAGTCAAGGCCGTCTTTCCTGAACCCGGCAGCCCTCTAACGAGCATGATAAACTTTTGCATTACTATCTCCTTCATACGTGTGCTTCCCTCACACAGATATAACCGATGTAGAAAATTATTTCAAATAGTTATGTAAAGCTATTGCTTGGAATTAACCTTGCAAGAATCGTGCCAACTATTTTAAAGTAAAACTTTTGCCCGCGTGCGGGTGCAATTATTCCGCCTCAATGGTCTGGGCGATAATATCATAAAATTCAACGGTTGAGGGGACTTCAAAATCTCCGCCATCATTAATTTTATTCGGCCCCAGAATAAAATTAGCCAACGATAAGCTGGATTCGAGGCTGGACCCAGTTTGGTTCATCCATTGTTGATGAGCCCCATACCCATCTATAATATTTACATTTTCCCACCCACGCGCAAGCTCGACCACAGGTACTCCCAGGAATGTACGGCACTGGTTGATAAGACTCAGAAGCTTGCGCCGGCGCTTGCGGAAGCGATTGCCTCGCCATCGGCCAGCCTCAACAGCCACAGTACAAGCGGCAAGCCATACATGCCTTTTTTCCATCTCTCCCAACAATCGGGCAGTAAAGTAATCATGAATTACCCGTACTTTTTCCGGCTTGGTTGAGGTGGGTAGGGCTTGCCCCTGGTACATGGCATCAACAAGACTCATATCTTTTTCCCGGTAAGAATATTTTTGGTGAGATCCTTGAGAATTTCAACTTCGCTTTCCAGATAATGGACGTACTCGCCTGTGTCCCTCTTCGTGTCCTCGCACCCCTGTTTATGAGCCTCGGCAATAATAAACTTGAGCATTTCATCAACGCCCCCTGCCCTGACATTTCCGGACATTCTAGAAAGCAGTCCCAGGGCATCATCAACATCTTCTATCCAGGGGAACTTTTCATAAATTGCTTCGTACAAAGCTTCCTCTGGGAAATCTCCCACCACATAATCCGGTGGGTCCATATCGTTTGGTGAATCAATCATTATACCACAGTCTCCTTTAGCCAGTCAACAAAATCGAAAGCATTAGTCTTGCCACCGATATTGAATTGAACGGGGATAGTTCTAGCCCAGAAATCTGATGGGGTAACTCCATAGTCAGGGCAGTACAGGGTTGTGGCCTTCCAGTCGTACAGGGTAAAAACTTCTCCCTCATCATTTTCAAAAATATACTCCCCAGAAACTTTATACCCGTCACATTCAATCGGCTCGCCAAACTTCTCAATCAACTTCGCTGGTGAAACGTAAATCTCTGATTGACGGTGGGAACCATTTATATCTGCATCTTGTGATAATTTAAACATTTGTTATCTCCTTCACAACGATATAACCGATGTAGAAAAATATATCAAATAGTTATGTAAAGCTATTGCTTGCGCATGTGTGTAAATCTATTGCCCGGTGGGGGTTCATTCTGGGGCGGCGGGGTTGCGGTCATACCTACACGTACACTTTGTGGAAGTCACTTCCTCCATCACAGTTCCAGTGGTGTCGCACGCACTCTTGCATTCTTCTATAATATTTTCACTTACCTGAAAAGAGAAGGCCCAGATTATTAGCACGATGGTAGCGCAAATAGTAATAAATATATCTCGCCATATCCGAGCGTGGGAGAGTTTGCGGGTGATTGTCTTGAGTTCATCCTCACATGCCTCTGGTGATAAAAGATGTGCCATTGTTTATCCTACTGTGCAGAAACAGTCTTCTTTAAGAGAATCTTCCTCTTATAAAGATAACTTGTTCCATCTTCATCGCTAATGCTACGATGAACTTTAACCTTATATCTATCGCCCCGCTTAACCTTGCCGTCCCTGTGGTCACGCCTACACGTATGTACAGAATATGAGACTAGCTTGCTCCAAACCATCCCATCCTCAATCTCATAACCTGAGTCTTGCAGCCAAGGTCGTTCGGCAGCTTCGAGCAATCCCTCTGGGCATGAGCATCCACCCTCGGACGCATGGCATCCGCACGAGTAGTAATACATTCCCCAGTCGTCCGGTACATTATAATAGCTCACTTGACACCTCGCGTTTTCCAATCGGGGATAACATTATAAACCTTTGATCCGTTTTCAATCTCTTCAAGCTCTGCCTCAGTAACCTCAACCGCTACCGTAGGCTCTCCCGAATAAGTCTCTCCATCCTCAAGCACATAAATAATATGCGTGTCCGTCAGAATAGGGGCGACATCACTGATCCAGGCCTTATACATTTTTCCCATCAAATCATCCCAATCGTCGGGCAGGCCAGCGAGGGGATTTACTTTGTTTTCTTTAGACATCATCAAACTCCCACTGGGCATCTGTGAACTCATACGCACGCTTATCTGATTCGGGCCTACTATCACTCTCAATAATAGTATAATAATAAGAACCCGAACGATGATATTCAACAGATTTCACCTCTTGCGCCTGCTCAAAGGTTTCAAATGGGCCTGCCATCGTATCTTGAGACTGAACTCCGCTCACGAAGCCCATAATGGCATCATCTCTCTTTTCAATAATCCAATAACTCATTTGTAATCTCCTTACCTCAATATAACCGATGTAGAAATAATACTCAAACTTTATCTACCACCACGATGTATAGATAATCTCGTACCCATCATCCAAAGCCTTGTAAGCCAGGGAAAGAAAATCCTCTGTGCTATCGTTATCTTCGGGACGTGACTCACCCCAGAAGAAGCCCCTCGCCTCTGTTAGACTCCGGTATTCAGTTTCGAGCCTCTGAAGGTCTGCTTCAGTAAGCTTTAGCTCGACACAGTTGAACTCGCCTTTACCGCCCCGGCGACTATACAAGTCGGACATCCAGCCCTCAAGATTGGGGTGCTTCCGCCAGTACATAATCTCATTATTTTCTTCGCCTTTTCGAGCGAAAGCATATTGGTCAAGTCCCATTTCTTATCTCCGATGCAATCAAGTTGTTTCCTACACACCGATATAACTGGTGGAGAAAAATATATCAAATATTTATGTAAAACTATTGCCCGACAGAAAGTAAGATATATTTCTACATCGGTTATATCGTTATGTAGGAAAAGAACACCAGGGGCCGTTAGCTCAACTGGTAGAGCACCGGGCTTTTAACCCGTAGGTTCTGGGTTCGATTCCCAGGCGGCCCACCATACATTTGTTTGAAGGAGAATAGAACGATGAAAACGATTACTTTTTGGACCTTGGTGATTATTGTGATACTCATTACTTTTGGTGGTATTGCCGTTATCAATAATGGCCCCGACAAGCCAGGGGAGAGCAAAGAGGGGTACATCGTCTTTGAGCCAATAGAAATCATTGTGCCTGTGACGGTCCTTGATTTTACGGACGAGCCCCCCATGCTGATTACGCCCGATATGGTAGATTAGCGAAAAGATGGGGTGAAGTCCTATTGGCAAGGACACCGAGTTGTTACCTCGGAGGTTGCTGGTTCGAGTCCAGCCGCCCCAGCCTTTTCGTAAAACTTTTGCCCAGCCGGCGGTTTGATTTAGATAGAATGTAATATTTTTTTCTACATCGGTTATATGATAGTGTAAAAAGGGAGACATCATGTTTAGGCCGAATATCAAAGAAATGTTTGTTGAGTTGAATGAACTGCATTTCAACGGAGAGATTCCTAATATCCCGGTGGTGTGGAATACCCGAATGACTACCACGGCGGGCTACTGTCGATACCGGCGAAGTGCTGGACAGCTTCGCCCCATGAAGATTGACCTGTCCGAAAAGCTTTTTCGGAATATGGATTATGATATTTCCAAGGTGAAGCGAACTCTTATCCATGAAATGGTTCACGCCTATCTCTGCCACAAGTTCAATGAGAAAGGTCACACGCCCCGTTTTCAACGGATGATGACGAATATCACGGGAGAGTATAAGAACCATCGTTGCCACAACTACGACACCGAAGGACTCAAGAGAAGGCAGGTGAAAAAGATTCACTGTGAATGCAATCGCTGTGGGTTTACTTACCAGAAGGCTCGGATGCCAAAATATGCCGGGTGTACGACCTACACCCATAGGGGCTGCGGCGGAGCGATAACCTTTACCCGAATGGACAGCCATAGCGATTCGGTCAAGATTTTCTAAAGTAAATCTTTTGCCCGGGGCAGGATTTGGTATTATTTTCTTCACCAGTTATATAGTTTCACAGAAGGAGAGGTTATGCGAGATACACAATTAATTGATGACATTATAAATTATGAAAACGGAGAGATGACGGATGCTCAAACTGTTGCTCTATTTCAAAAGTTGATCGACACAGGCCACGCCTGGACTCTTCAGGGGCATTATGGTAGAATGGCACGAAGCTTGATCGACGATGGGCACTGCTCCCTTCCAGAGAAGGCCAATTAAAGTAAATCTTTTGCCCGGAGGCACCATGAAAATTTGTCCTAAAAATCCAGCTCACAAATACTTTACAACAACCGCCGTCATCTGCCAGGATTGGCTAGTCGATGGGCTTGGGGAGTTTATCGAAGTGCGGGAAGAATGCACCGAGGTTTTCGCAAGGCCCCAGATTGAAAATATTTGGGAATGTGATGAATGTGGGGCAGAGGCAGGGGACGCACCAAGAGAAGTTTGATATATTTTTCTACACCAGTTATATAGCTATGTAACAAGGAGACATAAAATGATGAGAAACGATACAGTTATTGGAGAATGGGCGATGGGCCGGGCAGCTCGAAGCCGCAACCTTTGGACCGATGGAGCAAAGCTTTATTCTTATAGCCTCCTAATCGGTGAAGGTTCGGGCGGAACGATTTTCAATCATACCGCTAGCGGTGGTTCATATCATAGCCAGACCACCAGTTGCCATGTTGGGCTGGCCCGAAGGCTAACCCCCTCGGCAAATATCATCAACCCATAAAGGGCGGGGGTGTTGAAAGATGGAGTGTCGCCCATCGCAAAACCGGGATAAGGCAGACGATAAAGCAAACCCCCGGCCCCTACCCTTTTGTCAATCTTTTGCCCGAGTGGCGGAACTGGTAGACGCAAGGGACTTAAAATCCCTCGACCTTTGGTCATGCCGGTTCGATTCCGGCCTCGGGCACCACTTTTATAAAACTTTTGACCAGGAAGGAGCTAAATGAATATCTATAAAAATTGGCTGGTTCACAACCTAATCGGGCATCCTTTGAGTGAAATTGTTTTCTGGTTGGTGCGACCCTTTGTTGGGCTGGCAAGGGCTGAAAATATCTCAGGAGCTGTCCACGATGGGACTCTTCCTGATCATGCCCCTGGCACCGGACGGGGTTAGGAAATCAAAAATATTTCTTCATCGGTTATATCATTGTAAGGAGAATAGAACAATGCATGAAATAGCAAGATACAAAGGGGCGATGGCCAGGCGATGCGCTCAGGAAAAAGCCCCGTATGGGATGGGGCTGGCTGAAGGTTTATCGGGTAGAGCCGAAGCAGTTATTATTTATGGATCATCCATTTCCGATCCCGGTGAAGATTTCACAAGAATGGTGGCCTTCGATAGCAAGGGAATTAAGCTCGCCACGATTACCCTCAACGGATATTAGGCGGGTGTAAATCTATTGCCCGGGAGATAATGAAATATATTTCTTCATCGGTTATATTGTGATAGGAGGTCATTATGATGATAGTAATTCAGACAGTAAGTAGCTTGGCATTTGCTTTCGTGGCATACTTGCTCGCAAGCGTGCTTATGGATTCCCTCAAAGATGGAAATCTAGTAAAGCCTATCGCAATAACTATTTGTAGCGTAACTATTTCTTACCACCTATACCTCACGGGCGCGTCCCTATATATTGTGGGTGCCTTTATTGGATTCTTTGCACAGGCGTGTATAAGCACATATCATAAAAAAGTCAAGGCTCCCGCTGTAAATAAACGAAAAAAGGTTGTAAATATTAACCCGTAAAAATTAGGCTGCCGGCACGTCCGGCGGCTTTTTTGACTTTAAAGTGTAAACCTTTTGCCCGGGGCAGGGGCACACGCGCCATCATTTTGTCTCCTTCAATATTTCCGTTAAAAGTGTTCGTGCGGTTGTGAACATGGGGTGATTTTTATTTCTTACCGCCAGGTTGCGATTAAGCCACCTCAGATTTCCTGCGTTGTCCAGCTCTTTTCGCATTTCGGGCACGTCCATCTGTGCAAGAATTGTGCCAAGTGCTGATCTTCTTCTTTCAATATCTTCGAGCTCCATTATTTTATTCCTTTATACAATATAGCTGGTAGAGATTTTCTTCTCACATACACGCCCGTCCGATGTATAATATTGTCCATGCAGACCACAGCAATAGAAGGTTATCCCATCAATGTCCCACTCCTCAAGCATATGGTGGTGCCCGAAATACCAGCGGCTAGGCGTGTGGTCACAATATTTCAAGACATTCTCAAGACTTCGAGGCGTTGTGTTCTTATATCGGTCGTGCCGATTTACATTGACTCGAAGTGGAGCCTCATGGGTTACAACCACATCGGGCTTGAAGGATTCCAGGGTATCGAAAAACTGGTTCGTCTCCAAGATGTTAGGGGTCTCCTCCTCCCACCAATCAAATCCCTCTGTTCTGTGATGCTTATCAATAGATTCTGCTCCGCCAAAGAATAGATGCCTCTCACCTTCAAGGGTAAGGGCCGTTCCTCTTTCTGCAAAAAAACATTCTGGGGCAAGCTGGATAACTGTCCCGCCGAACATATCAACCTCCGGCAGACCTCTCCACAGTGGCCAGTTGTCATGATTACCGCCACAAGTAATCCAAGGCAATCCGCTCGGCCTTGTGTTGAACCACTCCAAAAGCTCACAATTCTTACCAAAGTGCATCCCAAAGTCCCCGACTTGGATGACAATCTTTGCGCCCGCCTCAATAGCTTCTTTCTCGATTCCCTTCACATCATCAAGACGGCCATGAGTATCGCCAGCATAAAAAATCATTTCGTCCTCCTTTCATAGAGATATAACTGATGAAGAAAATAATACTATATTCTTCTGTAAAACTAATGCCCGCTGGCGTAAAACTATTGCGCGGGCGTACGTCGCTTTATATGGCCGTCAAACCATAATTGCTTGTACCACGCGAGGTTTTTATCTTTAGCACTATAAGATAAAATGGTTCCATCGGGAAGGCGCACGCGGAAGTGCCCCCAAGGGTTTCCGAGGAACCCGTCCCAACCGCCTCGCTTCCAGCCAGGACGCCAGCTCAATTCCCCACCGAAACGCCGGCGGAGGGCAATAGCTCCAAATAGACAATTATTCATGAAATATAGTCCAAGGCAGCGTTTATGCGAACACGCGCTTGAAGGGTAAGCATTTTTAGTGTATACCCGTCCAGCCACACGCTCTCTCCATCTTCATCATCAATCCTAGCCACCACCCATTTTTTATCGGCCATGCTATATTTACACATAACACTCAAGTCGGACTGCACGAAGAGGCCATCAACAGCATACGGCAGGGAATTCATTGAAAACTTCGGAACAAAATAAAATTCTCTGTTCCGCACGTCCATGCGTCCCCACGGTGTTTTACTTATCATGACTGCAAACCTTCATCCAACTTTCAAGAAATTCCAAGGCGAGCACGCCCCAAAGGCAACAGCCCATAAGCATTGGAACAATTAGCCAACCACCATAGATATTAGTCCAACAAACCTCTGGCTCAAAATTATAGTTGGCCCACATGATTGCGAGCGCAGGAATCATGCCTGCGGTAAGGGTGCCGATGAGAAGAATAATAATTTTGAGAATCCACGGAATTTTAGTAATTTTCATATCTCCCCTCCTTGGGCAAAAGATTTACGCACACAGAGCTTTATCGGCCCAGAACTTGAATCCGTCACGAAGAGCCTGAACAAACTCAGCATCCGTCATATTTGTGGCGGTTCCCCCATCGCTCCCAAAATGATTATGCATCAGGGTCATCGGGGCAATCGGCATCTCTCCCTCTGTCGGGGAAGCGTTGACGCTGATAATCTCCCAATTTTCGGTTGACGACTCCAGGGAATTGTCACCACCCTCGGCCAGAACATCAGACCGATAAAGAACAATCTCCACGGATTGAGCTGCAATTTTCCGCTCAAGAGGANNNNGCCTTGAAGGAGCCCGTCAGCTTTGCGCCCTCTACCAAGGTGATTACACCGCTGAAAAAATCTGCGGGGTCAACCAAAACAAGGATCACTCCATCCCGGTAGCCTTCCTTTTGAGTATTCCAATTCTGCTTCACCATTTCGGGAAGTCGCTCCATATCACCCGAAAAGTGGCTGAATGAGCTATCGGCGGTCTGTCGTCTAACGAATGGGTTTACTGTAATTTGCATTGTGTTGTCTCCTTACATACTGATATAACTGGTGTAGAAATAATACTCAAATCTTGCTGGGCAAAAGATTTACTTTCGCTCCTCCGGCTGGCCGCACAAAACACAATTGTCGTGCATAGGGTCTTCGGTGTGATTATAGAGACAATATCTATTGTCGTTAGGCCCCTTGCCCGCTTCAGGGCTCCAATCACAATCCCATTTTTGAGAACCCTCAACAATAGTGTCCCCATCCTCATATTCACCAGAACCGTCACCATCCAGCCACGGTTCATCAGCCGCTTCCGGTTCATCAGCCAGTCGAGGGTAATAGGACTTATCCCGAGGAACTTCATCCCCATCGCCCAATCGACGACGAATAGACATTTCAGCGACAAAGCCTGCAAGAGCAGTCGCGCCTACAAAATGAAAGTCTCGCAAATCAACAGGCTCGCCAAGCTCCGCCTCGACCTTAGCCAACACCGCAGCGAAAAGAGCCTCGACCTCATTATTACATCGAGAGGTAACATCCGCCCAGGAATCATTATCTTCAAACAAACGCTTAGCCATTTTGAATCTCCTTGTTACACGGCTATATAACCGATGTAGAAAATAAGTTCACATCCGTACGCGGGCAATAGATTTACACTAGGCCTTGTGCCACTCGTAGCTGTCAAGAGTCCTGAGCGATTCGGACCCATCATACTCCGTTACAACAAAGGGCATCCCCTCCGGCAGCCAAACAACCTCAAGGCTATCGGCTCCGCCCGTATACACGTAATCATCGCCAATAAGCCCCACGACCAAGCCTTCTAGCTCCTCATCCCAGGCTTGTGCGTCCACACAGGTTTCGACCGGATTTTCCAAAATGAATTCCACAATATCCTTATGGAACAAAAGGATATCCGAATGTTCTCGATTCCAAGTAGACCACCCAGCACCGAAGCTCTGGCTGATAAGGATTGCCACATCAGGCCCGTTGTTCCCTTCTCGCCTCACTTTCGGGATACCATCGGAGTTTTCGACCGTAATGCTTGCGAACTCTTTCATTTCATCCTCACAAAAATATCGAAGAAAAATAGGGCATCCGGCAGGGTCAATCCCTGAGCGCCTGTTAGGAAGTTGATGCAGTATAATCTGCCATGAGCTTTGTCTAGGTCTGCCAGATAAGCTATAAAGTCATCCGTCTCCATTATTCCTCATGCTTTCCACGGCAAGCCGTTCGATTCTCTTCTTTTCGGGCATCGCCATGATTGCCGGAGCCCTGCCCCCGAATAATCATCCCAAGGACTATCACGTTGCGAGTCTTGAGCTTTGACCCAACGCCCCGCATCATGGCTCGACGCTCACGATTTTTGCGCCTAGCGTTCCTGCGCCTATTCTTTGGTGATGTTTTAGCCATGACAGTCCTCCTTTCAAAACTATATAACCGATGTAGAAAATAAATAGAAAAACATTTATGTAAAGCTTTTGCCCGTACGCATGTAACATTGGCATGGATTTTGCAATAGCAAGAAGCATGCCCTGCAAGAATCGTGCCAAGTTATTTGTAAACCTATTGAGCTATTTGTAAACCTATTGCCCGGGATTGAATCAAATTGATTCAATCCGAAGGTGAGCGCAAACGCTTATGCGTCTACAACACAATGGACAGCCGAGAGGATAGCGATAACGGGAGAGGTAAAAACCAGGAGCCAAATCCCAAGCCAAATCAGCCCCACAGCTAGGTGGCCGCTTACCAAATGTCCAAGACCCGGCAGCAAAAGTGATGCCAAACCTAAAAATATCTTCTTCATACCACCACCCCGGGCAAAAGTTTTACGTACATGCGAGTAAAGGCGGGGGGAAGCCCCCGCCTTTTTTCTACTCCGCATCGACGAGAGTTTCTCCATCATCTTCGTCATAGTCATCATCATCGGCAGCCCAGGGAGCCTTGCTCGTATTCAGTTCGCTGCTGCTCACGAAGCTAATGAAGTCCGAAACCTCGTCAGAGTTCTGCCAGCCTTCCACTTGATCGTAGTCAAAGTTATGCCGTTCACCATCAGCGTTCCAGGCGGCGATCTCGGCGGTCGCACTTTTCCACACGCCCGCCTTTCCAGGTGCATCGAAGGGAGCCCCTTGACCTTCCGCATGTTCGGGGTCGCAATAGTTACTCGGCCCCCACTGAACACTTATGGTATTGCCATTTGCGAAAGTAAGGGCAAAGCCCTTGTTGTGTTGTGCTGCAAACATTTTGTAGACTCCTTTGACCACATGGCCACGTTCGTACTTGTATATAACCGATGAAGAAAAATATTACTTATTTCGGAAACTGGCTATATCCTTCCCGATTGCCACCATTTCCACACAAACCACCAAGGTTGTCAGCCCGTACAGCGCAAACATTGTTCCCACTGTGATGTAACCCGCCAGAAGCTCCATTCCTATCCTCCGCCCTTTTCCCGCCGCAAGCGTTTTGCTTGTGCTCTCATACACATATAACTGATGAAGAAAAAAATATCACAAAGTGCCGATATTGCCGGGCAATAGTTTTACAAATCAAACAAGAAAGGTCGGGGCCTCGTTAGAAGCCCCGACCGGGTTGGGAGATTTACGCCTCGGTCACGTCCCCGTTGAACTTGACGTAACCCTTGGCCGGGATACGGGGCAGGGAGCCCACAATCTCGGTCTGGAACAGTGCAAGACACTCGTCGTGCAGGTCACGCTGCTCGGGCGTCAAGGTGGCGATACGCTGCGCCATGCCCTTCTTGTCCAGCGACCCAAAGGTTTTCCACGCCTCAATGAGTTGAGCCGGGGCGTGATTACGGGTCACGCCGGAGGTGACGAGAAGCATCACCATCGCCTCGGCAGTCCGGGCTCGGTTAGTCCCGGAGCGAGTGCTGGACGGGCCACGGGACAGGTCGCCCTTGACGTGAACCGTAAAATCGACGGTGGCCGACGTTGCGGGAGGCAGGGCAGTCTCGTCGTTGGCGTCACGAAGTTCGACGCACTTGGCGAGGGCGAGAAGTTGAATAGGGTCAAGATTTTTCATTTTGGACTCTCCGGTCTAGAAGGGGTTGGTTGGACTCCCCTTACATAGCTATATAACTGGTGTAGAAAAATAAATGAAATGTTGAACGTAAAACTATTGCCCCGCTTTCTCTCGGAGAAAATGAACCTTGGCATGAATCTTGCTAATGCAAGAGCCGTGCCAGCCTTTTGGCATAAAACTTGCATCTGCAAGAATCGTGCCAGTTTTTTGGCATGAACCTTGCAAGTGCAAAAAGCATGCCAGTTTTTTGGTACAGTTCTTGCAAATGCAAGAATCGTGCCAGGTTGGTTTGTAAAACTATTGCCCACACGTTTGTGTAAAACTAATGCCCCGAAGGGGCGAGGTCGCAGGGTTTCCCCTGCGCCTCACCGGGCGGATACTTGATAAGGTAGCGCATGACCTTGCCCGCTTGCGAGATTGCCTTTGAGACGGCGCTAGGGTCGGCCGTCAGGGCCTTGCGCCAGCTAGCGAGGTATGAGACGTGATTATCGAAAAGGCCGTCTCGCTCGATGCCAATGTGCTTACACACGAACGCCGACCCGATTTCTGCAACCAACTCCTCAAAGGCGTATGACTCTGAACCAAAGCCCGAAAACTTGGAGATGCCGGGACGGTCGAGGCGACTTTTGTGACCCGTCCAATGAGCATGCTCGTGCAGGTTTGTGGCCCAATAATCGGCAACCGTGTTGAACTTGCCAGCCTCGGGCAGCATAATCTTGTCCTCACTCGGACGGTAGAATGCACGTCCACCACCGTGAGACAGGTCGGCCCCTAGCCCCTCAACGAGTGCAGCCGCCTTTTCAAAGCCAACCGTGGGGTCAACCTCTTTGACCACTACCGACTCAAGCGGCGAGTTGGTTTGCTGATTATTGAATACGTAGCTAGTACCCCAGCCGGAGAACGCCTTGTCCGCAGACTTGACCGTGGCGTGACCATTTTTGCACTTTTTGGCGAAGCCAATCGGAACGCCACACGCCGCACACTTGAAGCGAGGGAAGAAAATGGAGGTTCCCTTCTCGTCCTTTTTTACGAGATTCTTCGCCTTTTTCCACTGGCTTGCGCCAGCCCAACGGTTATCCCCATGACCCGCTGAGGCCATCATGAGCCAAAATCCGTTGAAGCTACCGCCATAGGTTCGGCCCGTGGTTGGGTTGCTCGGAAAATCGCCCGTGGCATCCCACGGCATTGTCCACTTGCCAGTTTTTTCGCCAGCGTCAAGTGCCGTGATAATGGCAGCCGCCATTTTTTCCTGCGTTTCCTTCATCTTATCAAACGTACTCATCTTGAACCATCCCGGTTTTAGAGTGGGGAACCATTCCCCCCTACATATCTATATAACCGATGAAGAAAAAAATCTCAAATAGTTTTGTAAATCTATTGCCCCGGCTCTTTTTGAATCTGGACACATGTGCTTGTAAAACTATTGCAGGTTGGCATAGTTCTTGCATACGGACACATTGGCACAGTTCTTGCAACTGCAAGAATCATGCCAACTATTTTGGCACAGTTCTTGCATACGGGTACGTTGGCACAGTTCTTGCAACTGCAAGAATCATGCCATTAGTTTTGTAAAACTAATGCCCCGAAGGGCGGGGCTAACCCCTCCACGGTCCGCCGTCCACCCTCCATGCTCGGGTTCGGACCGTGTATCCGTCCACAGGGATGCACAAAGGTATATCCCAGAATCCAGACTCGACGGCTCGAATCATAGCGAAGCACCGTTGAAGGCGAGGCCGGACACGTACGCCATTGAGCAACTTGTGGTCTTGCCCTTGCCAGACCTTGATGGCCTTGACCTTCTCGCCCTGCTCGATTAGCTGGCGAACTATTGGGTTTGGGATTTGAAATGCTGCAATCATGTGTGTGTCTCCTTACATGTGTATATAACTGATGAAGAAATAAAAATGAAAAACTATTGCCCCGATTGTAAAACTAATGCCCCCCTGCCTTTCGGCAGGGAGGCCGGGGGGCTCAGGCCACCCAACGGTAGCCCTTGCCTCGGACGGTTTCGATGTGCTTGCTTGCGTGTCCCATCTTCTGCTTCATCGTCTTGGGAGTCTGACGGTTAGAAGTCTTGACCGCTTCGCCGTTGGCGTTGATGATGGCGGCGAGTAGCGCAGCCTCGCCCGTTCGCATGGGCTTCGCAATCTCAACACCGTCAACCGTGACCTTGCCGGAATCGTACACGGCCACGCCGGAACGGTTTGCAATCGGGGCATCGTTGACCGACTCATAAGCCACGGTGCCGGGAAGGTCGTCGTTTGTGTGAAAGGCGACCGCTTGAGCGTCAATCCACAGGTTCGCAGGAACGGCGGGGAAGTGAACACGGAAGCGTCGATATTCACCATCCATCCGGCAGAAAGCAAACTGCTCGGAGCTATCGGAAATCTCCCACGCCTCGGAGCCTTGAGCCTCGATGATGGCGGCGAGGGAAATCCGGCGCATGGTCAAGTCCGTTGCTGGCTCGACGGTCGTTTGACCTTCCCGAATCGTTGCAGCGTTGCCCTGCAAGTGGTAGAGAATCACGTCACCACCCGCCTCGATGAAGGCCCGACAAGGCTCGACCGCCGTGGTCACGTCACGGGAATCCCCGCCCTTGATAGAGACAAGGCGACCGGAAGCCAGCGCCGCATCGAAAATCTGTTGACCTCGCCCCAGATTGAGCAACTCGCCCCGCATGGTCAGGCTATGGGTACGACGGGAGGCGCAGACCTCATCCGTCACGGGAAGGGTAACGCCCACCGCTTGAGCCGCCCCACGAATCAGGCCAGCACAATCGGACGTGCCACCCGCAGAGCCACCCGACTCCACAATATCTTGAACGGCGGTGATTTCGACCACCCTTCGTTTACTTGCCAACACTTTCAACTTGTCACTCATTTTGACCTCCTCGGTTAGAGCGTTCCTTCTTACATAACTATATAACTGGTGGAGAAAAATAAATGAAAAAGCGTAAAACTATTGCATGTAATGTTGGCATAGTTATTGCAAGCGAAGCGTTGGCATAGTTATTGCAGTAGCAAAAATCGTGCCAAGTTTATATGCCTATATATTTTCGCGGAATCCGGGCACTTGGCACGGATCGTGCGGACCGTCCCCCCCACTTTTTTCACTAAAAAATATAAATTTCTTTTATATTAGCCCCCAACAGACCCCTAACGGGGTATGGGGACTTTAAAATATATAAATTATGTATAAGGGGTTTATAGGGTTTATATGTAAAGGGTTCCCTTAGGTGTATAGGGAAATAAGATTACTTTACTTAGGGGGTTTGGGTTACTTGGTAGTTCCTGTACCTATATCATGAGTACTTACTAAAACTTCCTAGTTTATTTATCATCACTCTAACCAAAAAATCCCCACCGTTTTTAATGGTGAGGATTCTTGTGGGAGGATATTTAGATTTTAATTTTAGATCTTATTGAGCTTTTTATTGGCCCAATCTTTCCAGGCATTTATTATGTCCACTTCTCTCTTTAGGACTTGAACTTCTGTATTTAAAGCTTGAATTGTGACGGGCGGAGTATCTTGCTCAAGCCCTGGCATCTTCATAGTTTTTTGTTCTGGAATTCCCAGTATGCCAACCTCTTGCATATCCAATTGATTCTGTTCATCTATCGCCTGATGCATGCTCACACAGTCACCGGTCAAGGGGCTTACGACTTGTCCGTTAGAGCAATTAGCTTGCTTGAACATTAAATAATTATTATCTGCTGCGATCTTTTTCATTTTAAAATAATCCTATTAACCTTGTTGTTGTGCTGGTCTTCTGGTCCGGATTGGCCTAGGGTTAACTGGCTGCTGTACGGCCTCACCCTTGGGCCCGCCGCCAATGTCACTGATACCAGCAGGTGTGGTGGTAATATTATCAAGATAATCGCTAAGCTCCTGAAGCTGATCAATCGCTTTTTGCAAGTGGTCTTTGGCCTTGGCACCCTCTATCCCGCGCAATTTGCGTGCCCGGTCTGCGTTGGCCGTAATGTTTGTTACTTGCTTTAAGTATTGGTTGGCCATGGCCACATACCGGCTAGCTTTTTCTCCGGCAGTTGCTGCACCTTTAAACATTCTATAATTTTTATCTGCTGCTATCTTTTTCATTTTATTTCCTCATAAAAGAATTGAACAATTTATTCTTGTTAATGGTAATCAAAATATTACTATATTTGAACATTCCTTTCACCCTCAAAAACCCACTTCACCCCACTCGTTCCCACTATAAACCACCATATAAAAATGAGAGGTGAATATTCCCTTGATTATCATATATAAACGGGTGTATAAGCATAAAGCCATCTAAAAACATGTGAATTTCCATAGAAAGGATAATAAAAAACCCACTGATTTTCATTGCGAAAAGCGTGGGCTATATTTGAGATTTAGTGGGTTTTTCATAATCTCTGAAAATCCATATAAATTATATGTATATCTTAGTTGTCTAAAGACTCAGTTTCGTCATAGGTAATTGTATCTTCAGGCTTTACGTAATTAGGCTTGTACTCCTTTGAGTTTATTCCATGTGCTTTTAAGAAAGAAATGAGTATCGCCCCCATCTTGGATTGGCTGATATCTTGACCACCCGGCAGATTTTGCATAAGCTCACCTAGAATCCTAGAAACATTTCC
>LWDU01033457.1_pt1 | contig 31940 bp, 24 predicted proteins | sample 727161 | NCBI WGS metagenome assembly LWDU01 (sample SAMN04566230, study PRJNA314399) | hydrothermal vent metagenome | isolation source: deep sea hydrothermal plume seawater | place: Mexico: Gulf of California, Guaymas Basin | collected 2004-07-11
CGGTTGGTGTCATTTTGGTTGGACAAGAACGAAGTGTTTTTACCCGCGCAGAATGGGTGATTGTCGAACGACCAATCGATATAGTGTGCGACATAGAGTTCGAGGATACCGTCGTTATTGATATCGCCCCAAGCTGCTCCGACGCTCCAGGCTTGGTCGTTAAGATTCAGCTCGCTGGCAACTTCATCAAAGGTACCATCGCCGTTATTATGAAACAGGAGCAGGCCGCCGAATCCGGTGATAAGGATGTCGAGGCAGCCGTCATTATCGTAATCGGCAGAGAACGCTCCGTGGCTATAAAAGGTATGCAGGTTTAGTCCGGCGTAGTCGGTCACGTCGGTGAAGGTAGCATCGCCGTTGTTACGGTAGAGTACGGGAGGGTGTCCGTTGATGCTCGGTAAAAGTCCGCCATTTTCAATGAATTCTCCACCGCCGGTGAAGAGCATATCGATAAGGCCGTCATTATCATAATCAAACAGAGCGACTCCGCCTCCGATTGTTTCAAGCATGGTATGGTGGTTTGCTTGTTGGTGATTTTGATACTGTGCTTCTGGATTTTGTTGAAGTTGTTCAAAGCGGAGATTACTTTTGGGTTCATTGTTGTGGCGTGGACTTTGGGTACTGGAATTTGCTGGTTTATCAGTCTGCATGGGGGCAGGTTTTTGGGATGATTGTCGGGCAGGGGGGTTTTCAGCTATTTCGGGGTCAGCGGGCGCATCCAGCGGTGTTTGATGATCACATCCAGTCAGGATACCAAGAAGCACCAGGCAGCAGCTCAGCGCGAGCATATTTCGCAGGATGTTGGTCATTTCGTGGAAAGTTAGAAAAATGATATGGATCACATTCTTGGCAGAAGGTTGCTGAGCTTACTGATGTTTTCGTTGAGCGCGCAATATGTACGGGGTATTGTATCAACTTCCGTGCAAACATGTTCTGATCAGCTAGCGGTGGTCGTACTCAGCAGTGGGGAGATTCTTTGGCACAGTAATAGCTGGTTAAAGTCCTCCAAAAGCCCGCACTATCAAACCGAACATAACAAACATTATCGGACGTTGGGGAGGTCGCGAATTTGCCTTAAATAGCGTCTCAGCAAGCCTACTGCTGCCCAATCTTGAAAATGTGCCCATCAATCAGCACCCAATCCATAAGCGTGGTGGCTATAGACCTGAGCTAAATGATGTCTGCGATTAGGCTTCGAGGTACCGGCCAATCTTGCGAAATTTTTGGTAGCGGTCAGCAAGCAGATCTTCCATGGACTTTTCTTGCAGTTCTCGTAAACTGCTGACCAAATACTGCTTAATTTGGATTGCCATTTGTTGGTGGTCGCGATGGGCGCCGCCAAGAGGTTCTGGGATTACATCGTCCACGACATCGAGTCCCGGAAGATGTTTGGAGGTAAAACGTAATGCGTCGGCGGCATTGGGCGCAAACTCGTGACTTTTCCAGAGAATTCCAGCACAGCCTTCGGGACTGATCACACTATAGTAACTGTGCTGTAGCATGGCGACTTTGTCTCCCACGCCGATCCCTAATGCTCCACCACTACCGCCCTCCCCGATGACGACGCAAATAATGGGTGTTTCTAGCCGCGACATCTCGTACATGTTTTCAGCGATGACCCAAGCTTGACCACGCTCTTCGGCGCCAATGCCGGGATAGGCTCCTGGTGTGTCAATAAAACAAATCACTGGTAAATTGTGCTTGGCTGCTAAGTTCATCTTTTGCATCGCTTTGCGGTATCCCTCGGGATGCGCACAACCAAAAAAACAAGCCGTTCGTTCTTTGACGGTTCGGCCTTTTTGATGACCGATCACCATCACTTTTTGATCGTCGAGTTTTGCAAAGCCAGCGAGCATCGCACGGTCGTCACCAAACTTGCGGTCGCCATGTAATTCTACGAATTCGTCAAATACCAACGATAAATAATCTCGCGTATACGGACGATTCTGATGTCGAGCGACCTGCACCGTTTCCCAGGGGCTCAAGTCGTCGTATAAGTCACGAGTCACTTCCGCAATTTGGTTCTGCAGTTTACGAACTTTACTCGACTCTTTGGACGTCTCTCCATCGTCATGCAGTGCAGCAAGCTCTTGCTCTAAATCAAAGATCGGTTTTTCAAAGGCCAAAGCCGGCCCAGAATTATTCATGGTGGTTATCCGTCGTTGTCAAATTTAAAAAGCCATCGTCGGTTTGCGGTGAAATTGCCGCGTTCGTTGTGAACGTAATAGTAAACCTAATTGTTGTCTCTCGAAACACCTAATCCGTCCAATTTCTAAAACTCCGCATCATCGTCAGCAGACATTTTCGATGGGTGCAGTATTTGGGCTTTGTAGATTCTCATGGATTTGAGACGTCCGAGTATGACGGCGATGGAGTCAGGGCGATCGGCGGGTTGTTTGCTTAGCATCTCGTCTACGAGGTCACTGAATTCTTGGGTGATGTTTGTGTTGATGCTACAGATCGGCGGTGCCTTCATGTGCAAATGGCGCGTCAGCAAATTTTCCGGCGAATCCCCCGTAAACGGTACTTTGCGAGTCGTGAGTTCTGTCAACAAACAAGCCGCGCTATAAATGTCGCTACGGTTGTCCAGCGACTTATGGCGAATTTGCTCGGGCGACATATAACTGCGAGTTCCCGCGATCGTCTTGGACTTGCCTCCTCCGAAGATCCTTCCTATTGCGGAGGGTATTTTGACCGCCAATGCAAAGTCAATCAGTTTGCAATTTCCTTCGTCATCAACCATAAAGTTGTCGGGTTTTACATCGCAATGTACCCAACCCTTGTCATGCAAGTACTTTAGTCCTTCAAGAACAGTGGTAATCACGGTTGAAGCGTGGTAATTCATCAAATCATATTCAGACCGTAACCGTTGCTTGAGGTTCTGGAACGGGCTGAACTCGATCGACAAGTACGGTACACTGTGCTTGGGATCGACTTCGTAAACTTCATTGACAAACTCACTTGCGAATGATTTGGCGACTTCGTACTCGTGCTGCAAATATTTAAGTTCGTTTTTATCTTTGCGGCGCTCTGACACCAAAGTTTTCAACGCGACTTTCTGTCCCGTACTGTCGTTGATCGCTTCGTAGATCTGACAAGTTGAGCCGGAACGAATCAATCGAACTATTCGGAAACTCGCAATGTAATCATGTCCTCGTGCCACTGATGTCGCCCTAGCTTTAAAGTGTCAAAAATTTGCCTGCAGCTTGCTGATCGCCTAGTTTGCTAATGTTCGCTGATTTTACATCAAAACAATCGGTCTGTGAAAGGTGAATGAAAAAGAAGTTCGGTACGTTGTTATTTTAGGCAAGCAGCTGTTGGTAAAGTGCGCGAATTTGATTAGTCATGTTTTGATGCGGGTACATGGTCTCGCACATTTGTTGCCCGTGGCTCCCTAATTTTTCTCGTAATGATTTGGATTCTGCGAGTTTCAATATCGCAGTTTCCAAAGCAGTAATATTTAGCGGTTCAATGAGATATCCCGTCTCACCAGAAATGCAAACTTCTTTGGCGCCATCAATATCAAAACTGACGACCGGACGACCTGCTAATAGTGCTTGTGGCAGTGCTCGGGCCAATCCTTCACGCAAACTTGTATGGGCTAGAATATCCATAGCACCAAGATACCGCGGGATCTGAGAAGGAGGCACTAGGCCGGTAAAATGAAAATGCTCAGACAGCCCTGCTCGCTCGATTTGTGTTTCGATTTGTTCACGCAGGATACCGTCACCGATTAATAAAAAATGTACTGCCGGATTGGACTTTACGATCTCGCTGGCTGCGGAAACTAAATATTCGTGTCCCTTGAGGTCAAACAAGCGAGCGATTTTTCCGACAACGATATTGTCTTCGCTAAAACCGAGTTCTTGTCTTACCGAGGCTCGATGAGAATTTGCATTGATGAAGTCCGCAATGTCCATGCCGCTATAGATGGTCGTGAATTTCTCTAGGGGAGCGACATTCGCAGCCACCAGCTGATTGGTCATTGCATCACAGACACTGATTAACTTGTGGCAGCGGCGAGCAGCGAATTTTTCACAGTAGCGAAACAGAAAGCGCGACAATGGGTTTTGATATTTGTGAAAAGGAGCGCCATGTACCGTATGTACGACGCCTTTTATTTTAAGGCGTTGAGCGGCCCAGCGACCAAGCAGTCCAGCTTTGGCACTGTGAGTGTGCACTATGTCGGGTTGCAATTCGCGTAGGTGTTGTTTGATTTGGCGGAATGCTTGCCAATCATGCCAAGGGTGAATGTTGCGACGTAATGAGGGAGCAATGGCCATGTTTAATTTGGGGTGGGAATTGGCATTCAGCAACTCCCCTTCTGGGCCAAGCGATGGACCGGTGATCAGTGTAACATCGTCCCCGTGGTCGTTAATTAAGTCCGTGCAATTATACAGCGTGTTCTCTTGAGCTCCGCCGACGATCATGCGTGTAATGATATGTACGATCTTCATCAATAATAGATTACCCTAGAACAAGCCTTGGCAGTTAGCCCATTATTGATCATCGGCGTATTCGACGTGCATTAGATACAGGCCTTGAGCGGGCGCTGTCATTCCGGCTTGACGTCGATCCAGTGCTGCTAGGACCTTGATCATCGAATCTGGTGTGCGTTTCCCTGCTCCGACCTCAACCAACGACCCTACAATGTTCCGTACCATGTTGTACAAAAATCCATTGGCACGAATATCGACTTGAATGGTGGTCGCTTGATGCTTTACAAAACTACTAAGGGTAAGTTCCGTTACGTGGCGGACGCTCGTCTTGCGGTCGCTCCCGGTGGCCTCAAAACTGGCAAAGTCATGCCTGCCGACAAAGTGTCGTGCTGCTTGTTGCATAGCTGGAAAGTCCAGCGCTGTGGGGAAAAGCCAAGCGAATTTTAGAGCGAGCGGGTTCTGTACAGGACCGGGTTGGATGAGGTAGCGATAGTGTTTTGATGTCGAATCACCGATGGGATGGAAATCCTCAGCAACCACTTCTAAATTCCGTAAGAACATGTCGAATGGAGTTTGGGCATTGATCGCGCGGCACAATACATTCTCCTCCAATTCGCACGCAGTCCGAAAGGAGATGACTTGTCCATGAGCGTGGACTCCCGAGTCAGTTCTGCCGCTGGATAGCACGCGGATTTCCTCGCCCGTGATTTTCAGCAGCGCTTGTTCGAGCTTGCCTTGGATCGTTGGTTGTTCCACTTGAATTTGCCAGCCCACGTACTTCGAACCGTCGTAAGCCAAAATGCCCTTGAAGTTTCTCATAGGACGCCATCAAAAAATGTACGCAGTGGAAATGGGAATAAGAAGTCCAGTACTTGACCGAATTCTAGGCGTTTGCGGATTGAACTAGTAACTCTGCAATCTGAACCGCATTGGTGGCAGCACCTTTACGAAGGTTATCGCTAACACACCAGAAGGCAATTCCATTGGGATTGGATATGTCTTCACGAATACGTCCGACAAATACGTCGTCGTGGTTTGAGTTGGTGAGTGGCATCGGGTACTGGTGCTGATCTAAATCATCGATCACGGTGATGCCGTCTTGGGCTTCGAATAATTCACGAGCTTCCGCGGCTGTCAGTTTCTTTTCGGTCTCCACTAAAATACTTTCGCTGTGACCCGTGGTGACCGGCACGCGGACCGCTGTCGGACATACCGAAATCGATTTATCTTGGAATATTTTTTGAGTCTCCCACACCATTTTCATCTCTTCGGATGTATAGCCCATGTGTTTTTCCGAACCGATTTGAGGGATCAGGTTGAAAGCGATTGGGTGCGAGAAAGTTTGCGGTTGGAATGGCGTGCCCGAAATTGCGGCCTCAGTCCCCTGCTCTAGTTCTAGCTGTCCGGCAGCGCCCGCGCCGCTTGTGGCCTGATAGGTGCTGACGATGACTCGCTTGATTCGAGCGGCAATGTGTAGCGGATGCATGGCAACGACCATCTGAGTGGTAGAACAATTGGGACTGGCGATAACGCCATTGTGGTCTGCAATTGCTGCGGGATTAACTTCCGGTACGATTAACGGTACATCGTCGTGCATACGGAAATATCCACTTTCGTCGACGACAACTGCGCCAGCTTGCTTGGCCCAGGGAACCAATTCAGCGGCCACTTCGTCTGGTGTGCTGGCGATGACAAGGTCAATTCCCTCGAATACTGTGGGGCCGAGTTCGACAACTGTGTGGTCAGTACCGTTAAAGGAGATGGTCGTGCCGGCCGATCGTGCGGATGCAATAAAACGAATATTTTTATAGGGGAAGTTACGTTCTTCTAGTAATTGACGAACAATGGTCCCTACAGCTCCGGTAGCACCCACGAGGGCAATGTTTTCAAACACGACAACAAATCCTTAGTTTAACTTGACCGATCCACCAAAAATTAAAAAGCTCTTCAAGTAATAGGTGGATTACTTGAAGAGCTTTTAAGTATGTTCGAGCATTACCGTTTGGGCAACGGCTAATGCGATGCTAATTTTTTACGAGTGAAGAAGGCGTTTCTAAGATAAGGAAGAAACTAATGTTTCCGGGCATCATTTCAGTGGATCTGAGTTGGCGATGGACTCCGGTTGCCGACTGCCAAACGATTTCAATGTTGTATTGATAGTTCTTAGCGGGATCTAGGTTACTGGAAATGTACTTTCGTCGAGTTCCGGTAGTCTTAGTACGAAATCCGTTGATAGTCACTTGAGCATTGTGTGGGACTTGGAGGTTCAACGTGGTAGCTGTTGGTTTTATTTCGATTGCTGGTGGTTGCGGAAGTTTTCCATCGTCTCCTTCTTCAGTTCCAGGTTGTTCTAGTTTTGGTTCGTCGGCCGCAGGAATTGGAGCAGCGGGCTCTTCGGCGGCAGGAGTTGGAGCAACGGCCTCGTCGGTAGGGGTTGCGGGTTGAATTGGTACAAGCCGCGATTCAGCGTCGCCTTTGGGTTGGTCAATGTATTCTTGAGAACCGGGTTTTGTTGTCGATTTCGCGACCGTGGGTTTCGCTTCAGATATGTTAACAGCTGAACCGTAATAAACGCGTGAATAAATTCGTGGAGCTAGTACGGGACCAAACAATGGTGCTCGATAATAGCGATAGTTTGCGTGGTAGTGCAAAGCTAAACGTGTTTCGTAAATGGCATTACGTAGAATTGGGCGGTACACGACAGAAGGGCCACAGCAGACAACTACCCGTGAACAACAAGGGTTTATGACATTTCCTGCGTTGGCATGAGATGCTGTAAAAAGTATTGCAACGACGATGGTGGCGAAAATGGATTGTCGCATGGTGAATGGCTCCGTAATACTTGTTTGGGCAATTAATCCGAAACGGTTTCCGGATTTTTTGACGTGTTTAATGCCTTTACCTATTTTAACACAGTGGCGAACTGGAAGCAATGGAATTGGGCGATGCCCAATGCAAGTTGCCAATACTGGTAACTGTAAGATCGGCCGCTTAATATCTTACAACGTCGCCGGCGTCGTGGTCTGGGTAGACAATTTTAAGGGCGGCGGTTGCTTGTGACGTAAGAAATTTGAGGTCACTTTCCACCGCGATAAACTGCATCCCCTGTTCCGCCCTCTGCAGAGCACTCTCGGGGTCCATACAGTGAATACCGGTGGGACAGTTTGTTTTCTTTCCGATTTGGATGACTTCTTGAATCGCTGCTTCGTGAGCTGCGGGAGTTGGAAAAGTACCGTCTTCCTGCCGCATTTGGAATTGCAAGTCATTGGGGCCAATGAAAATCGCATCGCACCCAGGCAGACTGTAGATTTCTTCCGCATTGGCGATGCCTGTGGGGCTTTCCGTTTGAAGGATGACAAGGATTTCGTCATTGGCTTGTAAGCGGTAATCACCAACTTCCGCCGAGAAATTCATGGCACCACTACCACCTCCGACACTGCGATTTCCTGTGGGAGGAAACTTTGCGGCGGCGATAGCAGTTTTTGCTTGTTCCACGGTATCGACCATCGGCACGACGATTCCCCAAGCACCAGCGTCGAGTACTCGTTTAATATAGTGGTGGCTACCATCTGGGACGCGAGCCAAGGGAACTCCACCAGCATCGGCAACAGCGCCAAAAATGGATTCAGCTTGGGACCAATCAAAAGCCATATGTTCGATGTCTAGTGTTAGCCAGTCAAAGCCTAAACGAGCGATTACTCGAGTAGCGTGTAGATTACCTAAAGAGAGCCATGTTCCAAAAGAGGGCTGGCCGTTGCGTAGTTTTTCCTTAACTGGGTTGGTTCTCATCGTTTGTCCTTTTTTACTAGCCACACAAAGTTGTCGTGTTAGGTATACTACTAGTCTTCCAGACTATACTCATGTTCTCAAGTCCCCGCCGGCTAATTTATGTCAGCGGGACAGTAACAGTTGGCTGGAGGGTTACGTGCACACAAGGTTTTGTTTGCAGCAAACGATGGATATGTGGAGGCAGCCAGACGATAATCATGAACTCGAATATCTCAAAGACGCTAGTCAATATTCTGATGGGACCAACTGATCAATCGCGTTTAAGTGCTCGATGGTGGAGTTGTGTGGTGCTCGTTGCGTTGCAAGTGTTTGTTGGCACAGTCAGTGCACAGACTCGAGATCCCTATGTTGTGCCCCGCAGGAAAATGGTGCAACAGGCGGTCGTCGGTTCAGGGATTACCAATGAACGCGTGATCGCCTCGATGGCCGCCACTCCGCGACATGAATTCGTACCGGTTAATATGCGCAACAAAGCATATTTTGACATGTCGCTACCGATTGGCGACCAGCAGACGATTTCGGCGCCATTTATCGTTTCGTTTATGACGGAAGCATTGGACCCGCAATCGACGGACAAAGTTCTTGAAATCGGAACGGGTAGCGGTTACCAAGCAGCGGTGTTGTCACCACTGGTCAAACATGTGTTTACGATTGAAATCGTTGAATCGTTGGGAAACCGCGCGCGGGCGACGCTAAAGCGATTGAAATACGATAATGTATTGGCGAAGGTCGGCGATGGTTTCAAGGGTTGGCCCCAGTATGCACCGTTTGACAAAATCATTGTCACTTGTTCTCCGGAGCGAGTGCCGCAACCATTGGTGGACCAATTACGTGAGGGAGGATTGATGGTGATCCCCGTAGGCGAACGATATCAGCAGACGATGTATGTCTTGCGCAAGAAAAACGGCAAGATGCAAGCCGAGGCGCTGCGGCCGACGCTGTTTGTTCCGATGACGGGTAACGCGGAAGACAATCGCCAGGTTAAACCGGATCCACTCAAACCAGCGTTGTTCAACGGCGATTTTGAGCTAACCAAGGAAGACTACCCGTTTGTGATCGGGTGGTACTACCAGCGGAACGTCGAGCCGGTTGATGACGATACAGCGGCACAGGGAAAGCGACACGCGATGTTTAGCAACGATGAACTTGGCAAGTCGGCACATATGCTGCAAGGATTCCCAATTGACGGACGTGAAGTAGGTGCATTGCGTTTTGCCGCTCAGATTAAGTTGCAAGATGTCCGCCCAGGCAATTCGCGAGATAAGGTGCCGTTGTTTCTGTTTGTGTTCTACGATGAAAATCGCAAAGAGGTAGGTACCGGTGTGGTGGGGCCTTTTGTTGGGTCACAACCGTGGAGTCCGACGCAGAAGTTAATTCGAGTTCCCGTACAAGCGCGGGAATCGATTTTACGAGTTGGACTGTTCGGGGGTATTGGCGATTTTTCAATCGACGACGTGAAAATCCAAGCAGTGAAGAGATAGGGTCACGAACCGAATTTGGAGAGACTTCTACCGAGAGATGGTGACTTTGGCCCAGAAGGGGTTGAGTCGATCACCGCGGGTGCGAACGTCTTCGAGCATGACTTCAAGATTGGGTACGATCGGTTCGTTTTGGGTTTTACCGGAGAGGTTAAGCGACACGTTCTCTTGGAAATCAACGATATCCGGATTGAGGTAGACGGTGATGATCTTCGCCGGTGATTTTACTCGAATGCGATTGTTGATTCCAATTTCGGCTTCGAGCAATGCATCACGGGCTGCTTTGCGGGGCCACTGCAGCGGCAATGTAATAAAGGTTGAGGGCATACCGTCGAGTTCGACCCACCAAAAGAAATTATCCCACGGTCTCATCGTCGTGCATTTGATGGTCTTGGGGGAAAAACTTCTGCGGTGCGTACGCATCCAATCAAACATGAAGTGAATATCATCTTGGAAATGGTCATGACCGCGACCTTTGTATTCGACAACCATTGTGTCGTATCCAAACTTAGTGAGGTAGCGATTGAAATCCTGCATGTTTTGAGCGACACGATTTCCGTCCATTTCCCCACCGACAAAATAGAACGAAACATGTTTTGCATTCTGCCAATAACGCCCGACATATTTTCCAGCGGTAGCAGCGATTGGTAGGACTCCAGCCCACAGGTCGGGGTGGGCTAAGGCAATGTCCCAAACCGCATCGCCGCCGATGGAATGCCCAGAAAGAAATACTCGGTCGGTATCGATGGAGAATCGCTTAAATGTATTTTGCAGAGCATACAGAACTTTGCCGTGTTCTTGAGCCGAGTATTCGTATTTGTTTTGATAGGGCTTTGTCCAAGCCGGCGCGATGACGATGTATCCGTGCCGTGATGCCTGTCCGAGCCTGAGGTCAGTTTGTTGGTTATAGGTTCCGGCCCACCAGTCGATTTGTTTCTCCGGAGTCCCCCCTGCCCCGTGCAAGCTCACGATGCATGGATATTTTCGGTAAGGATCATAGTCGGGAGGCAACTGTACATGAAATTTAAAGGGAGCACCCGCTGGACCATTGATTTCAAATACGTGATGCAGAGGGTCCAATTGTTGACCCTGCTCATTTTCCGGATCACCTTCTTCGGACTCTGCGGGTTGGTTTGGTGCGGTGATGAGTGTTGGCTTCATTGCCGCTATTAGTTTAGCAACGTTTGCGGGAGTGCTTCCTTCGAGTTCGTTGAGGTGTTTCAAAATTTCCACTCGCTCCGCCGCATTGGCGTTTTGCAGGTAATTCCGAACTTCATTGCGGACATCAAACAACGAGATTGCGACCGCAAGATTTTCAGTGACTTCGCCCTGCCCCATCAGCCAACCGCTAATTGCCAAAGCGAGTCTTGAGTCGGGTCCGAGGTCGGTATCGTCAGCGAGTCGGTTGAAGTCGGCCATACGAGCTATTGTGTTGATGTTTAACTGTCCACGGATTTCTTCTCGTATTGGCTGTATGCTTTGCCGTGTTGCTTCATCATCGAGCTCTTCTAGCAGACGGTCAAAGTCAAGCAGGATTTTGTTACGCATTGTCGCCTGATCGTCATAGTCCTTTAGCAAATCTCGAGCTCGTAATAGCGTCTCGACTGCCACGCCCTCGGTGGGAAAGTTCGATAGCCATTTGTAGACGCGTGCGTGTTGTCCGGCGGTTTGTCGGCTTTCAATTTCGGAGATCAATCGTTCTGCAAGTGCTTGGCGCAATTGCACGATTTGCTGTTTGAGATTGGCGAGTTCTGGGAATTGTTCAATAGCGGATTGCAACTCGAACATAGCGTCTTGGTAGCGTTCGCATTGCATGTACAGACGGACGATCTTTAAACGGTCGTCCGGGTTTTTCATATCGAGGTGGTTTTTTAAAATGCGGCTGAGGACGGATGTTGGAATTGAGCTCGTGGCAATTCGAGTTTTCCAGATTATGGAATTGTTGGTGACGACGCTTTCTAATGTTGCATATCGCGGATTAACTTCGGTCAAACCTTGGACGATGTGCAGCGCCCCGCGCGACGATTGCATGCTGACCAGTCGTCTACCGAATTCATCAAGAGGTGTAATGTTGAGAATGGGGCCTACAGCGGCTAAGCGTTTACCGATGGTAGCGACCCGTTGGTTGAGCGAGATGCGTTCAAGATTTTCTGGTGGGGAGTTTACGAAATTGAGGACTTGGTATTCTGAAAAAAATGTGCGGCGAATACCGTCATCAGCAAAATGAACAAGCTTCGTTCCAACTTCTCCCGTTTGGTTCGCTGCTAAGGGTGTTTCACCAATTCCACCAATCTTCCCAGGAGAACCTTCAACTTGGACATTGTTCTTAAGCGTGTAGATCGCCGCTGGTAATGTGCTGATCATCGCCAGGGTAAGACATGCCACAACGACCACTCTGCGGTGGGAGCGGAAAATGCGCGTTCGTAATAGCGTGGTTTGTTTTTTCATTAATACCCAGACATGGTGAGCAGTTGCGTAACGCATTAATTTATATCGGATGTTATTATTTCAAAGTGATGATATTATTATTGAGAACTTGGTATAGTTTGACCACCTAGAATGGCAATAATGGTCATAACTCGAAACGGTTTTTGAACCAAAGCCGTAGTTGCCGTGAATCGCCAGTAAGCTTGACATCGCTGTCGGTTTGCTTAAAATGCCTAAGTTACGCAAATTAGGATTTGGTTAAATGTTACGTCGAATCATACTAGTATTAACTCTGATATTAATTTCCGCTGCTGCGACGAGTTTGGTTGCGTTGGGAGCAATATTTCTTGCTGGCGGGGTAAGTGATAGCGGTGCAGCTGGTTTTTTTAAGACCATCGCGATTGCCGGTTTATTTGTCTCTGCAGTGGATTTGTGTTTATTAGTTCTTACAATGGCTATTAGTCACGTTGATCGTACCGATGAAGGTTCTGCTGAACGCCAGCGGGACGTGGAGTAAGATCATCACTCGTGGTGTAATGACCTAATATTCAATGGTCGCGACGATCTCGAGTAGTGTGACTCAAGCAACACAAGCATCTGGCACGTTTGATCCAATATAAGCAATTGAATCAACGCATTCCAAGTAATAGCCTCCATGATTCAATTCGAATGTCCACATTGTCGCGAACCGTTGAATGTCCCGGAGTCGCGCGCAGACACTGAGGCAGTCTGCCCTAGGTGTCGTAAACCAGTACGAATTCCACCCATCGTGAGCAACGCTAATGGTGCGGTCGACATGCCATCGGCTCCACCAGTCATTCAGGAGACGGAACCTGAAATCGCAGAAACTGCTGTGGTTAACGATTCTACGGAGCCCAGTGGCGATATGGACGTCCCCAATGAATCCTCAGATACTCAAGGCCATGAAGGTGGTGAGGAAGCATCCCCGCAGGGAACCAACGAAGAGTTGATCGATAGTGGCGTCAAGCGAGTAGAGGTATCGAACAAGCACTTTAATGACCTTGAGGAGCAAGTGAATCGAGGTCAACAAGCCAATAGCCATACAGACAAAATTCACCGGCACACGCGTGATCACGCGTTGGTGGGAGTGAGCCGTGCGACGATTTATGGTTTTGTAGCGCTCATCGGTTTTGTGTCGCTGACCAGTTTTTGGATCGGGATGATGATCGGCCCTGCCGAGGAATCAACGATAGATTTGCAAGGTTCTGGTATGGGATTGGTGCCTTGTGAAGGGCGAGTAACGTATCGCACTTCGGATGACCCTGAGGCGTTGGATGCTCAAGCCTTGGTTTTCTTTTTACCGGAAGGCTCATTGCCGAGCGAAAAGTTTTCAATTACTGATCTTGTACCTGGGGATGATGTGCCGGACACTTTAGCAACGATCGAAGAAATTCGGCGACTCGGGGGTCAGTTTGCCGTGACAGACGATAAAGGTAAATTCACCACGGAGATCAACTTGGGGCGGTATTACATGCTCGTTATTTCCGCTAATCAAGCGGCTGTCGAAAACCCACAGCCCGAAGAGATCGAGACTCAAAAGCAACACTTAGATGAACTAGGCATCTATTTTGAACTACCGGCTAAACTGCTTAGCGATCACCGCTATCGTTGGTCACTCGAAGTGGTAAATACACAACGTGACATCCGTGTTTACTTTCGGTAATCCGACGCCCGTCTTAAATCACAGAGAACTGCGCGGTGTTATTCTGCGGCGGGTGCTGCTTTGCGAAGCACGACACCTGAGGCGAACCAGCCACCATCATCAGTGCGGACAAAGGTCCCTGAGGGCCCGAGGTATTTAGCGACAGCAGCGAATTCTGGCATTTTCGAGACATCGATTTTCTCGACGGTTTTATCACCGTCACTAGAACCCATCAAACGCGACAAAATTTTGCCCATCATCGTTTGCGAGTGTTCGAGTTTACCCATGCGGATCAACTCGTAGTTCGGATGGTGTTTGTCATCCAAGCGAGTGAACATTCGCATGCTGGTGCTGGCTGCGCCCATTTTATTTAGTTCTGTTTCTATTCGGACATAGTCTTCTGCTGAGAAAAGATTTGCATCGTCTTGCTGTTTGATGATGTCTTCGATAAAGTCCGCACTTGAGGCGATCAGCACGTGACCGTCGGCTGACACAGTAATAGCCCAAGTACTGATAAGAGGTTGTTCGCCAATGGCTTCTGTCTCCGATTCTTCATCTTCACCGAGATCACCAAATCCTTCATCACCAAAGGCTCCAAAACCCTCTTCACCGAAATCGATGTCTAATTCAATGTCAATATCTTCTTCTTCATTGAGAATTTCCCAAATGCGTTGCCCCTGAAAATCGCGCTCGTGTTTATTGGGCTCTGCCGCCATGAATTTCGCGACAGCTTTTTCGACAGCTTCGGCATCGGTAACTTCGATAATAGCCATCCATTGATTACTATCGACATCAATGGGTTCACGGAAGTCGGTAATCACAGACATCCGTCCTGCGAGGTAAGCAACGAATTCATCTCGGATATCGAGTTGAGGTCCGTTTACATCTTCTTCGAAAAGGTCCTGTCCTTCTTCGGAATCAAGGTATTCATTGACGAGAGTTTTCGCAAATTCGAATGCCTCTTTCATGTTCCAATTGATTGTCGAGTACGTGCTAACAGAATTGGGAATCCACTCTTGAGGTTTTTGATTTTCACTGTTAGGGAAATCGAGCATTCGCATGGCCAAAATGTATTTGTCAGATTCTTTAGCCGCGATGCGTGGATCCCGTTCTATCCCAGCGTTTGCTGCTGTGGTTTCTTTAGCAATTTGGGCAATAATCGCATCCGCTGTTCGAGGAGCTGATACCCATGTGTGGTGACGGAATTCATGAGGGCCTTCGGCAACATGGACCCAGCCTCCTGCACCCGTGAGGGCGCCGAAACCTTGACCAATGAGCAGTTCGTGAAAGTTCTTGCCTTGCGGGTTTACTCCAGCCGCAGCTTGAATTGTTTTTGCATAACCAAATGGTTCTACAAACCAGCGAATCTGAGGTTCGGTATCACCGGCCGCTTGTTGGCAATGTTTCATGGCCGATTGGTAGGCAGCGATGCCAGCGACATTGTCATCGCCAGGATTTTTAAATCGATTTAGAATGTCCTGCATCACCGCACGGTGATCGGTGCTGACGATATGTTCTTCATGGATGCGATAGTAAACCATGTAAGTTTTTTCTGCGTCTTGTTCGTTAGTGATCGTGTACATCACCACATCATGGTCATCGATTTTGATTTCGGACCGTTCAGCTCCATCTTCTACCAGTTGTTTGCCGATTCGGTCAACAAGCTCTTGAGCTTGCTCGACGGCTCCGGTAGCGTCGACGATGACGGCTACTGCGTGTGGTTGTGTTTCATCATCGGGAGCGAGCACTGCGGACGCGGCTTCCCCTGTTCCGAGGTCTTCAAGTCCTTCAAAACTGATGCCAAGTCTAGCTTGTGTCTGATCAAATCGTGCTTGCAGTTGTCGCTTGAGATCGTCTGCAAATGGCTTCACCACTGGGTCGTTCAATAGTTGGTAGATCTGCGTTCTTTCAAAGCGTTGTTGCAGGTCCTGTAAATTTGGAATGGACACAAAAGCTTTGGTTGTGTTGGGTAACAATTGATCCGCAGCGGGTGCAGCCGTACAGGTCGCCGTAGTAGAAGTAAAGATAGCGAGCAGTAATATCAGTTTAAAGCAGATCGATTTTGCCACGGTGCAGTTCCCTCAGGTTTCGCGGTTTTGACGCTTCTTCTTGGACGTGCAAGTAAGTCTAAATTGGCAGCCAGAAGAGTTAGTCGTGTATTATGTAGTATTGTAGATAAAAAGTGTTAGCGGATTCCAAGCAATTGTTATTCCCTAATACCGTTTAGGGTTTTAATTACAAATGTTGGTTTAACCCCTACGTTGGCGTAAATATTCTCGAAGTAATTTATTTATGAGTGCAGCGCCAACGTGACAAAACAAAAGCTATCGCACTTCTTTGTTATCGGTAAAACCGAATTAAACGTGAGAGGCGGACACTGGGATTGTATCAATGAAATGCGATTCAATTAGGGGGTACGTGCGATAAATGATAAATATTACGCAGCTTAACATTTCTGTGGACTTCCGCGCTCAATATACCACTGAATACAAGCACGGTGGTTAAAACACGGTTCCAATGGGGGGATTGTTTATTGAATGCCGAGACGTGGTTTTAGGGTTGTCTGTAAAACAGGAAGCCAACAAGAGAAAATCGGTTTCTTGGGTGCAATAAACACATATGCCTTACAAAGCCGCCAAAAGACTGACAGCCTCTGGCGTGTCCCCCTGCTAGATTTTATTTGCAGATAGCGCGATAATTCGCATTATGAACACCTATCATTTGGAAACATCGGTTCACGATCCCATACATGGGTATATTCCGTATGTCGATTTAGGTGTAGGTGCGGAGGTCTGTGAGCGCGACATATTACAGCACCCATGGGTACAGCGTCTGCGGCACATTCATCAACTTCAAACAGCATGGTGGGTTTATCCATCAGCGGAGCATTCTCGTTACCCGCACGTAATCGGAGTTATGCATTTGGCGAGTCGGTGGGTTGAGCATCTCTATCCGAGTTTGAAATCGGTATGCCCGGACGTCCCCAGTCGAGGATATATTGAAACGTTAATGCGGATGGCGGGGCTATTACACGACGTGGGGCATGGCCCGTTCGGTCATTTTTTTGACGAACATTTTTTGCACCAGTTTTCTCTAACTCACGAGTCACTTGGTGCTCACATTATTCGTGATCAGTTAGGCGAATTGCTTTCCCAGCTGCGGGCTAATCCCAACAGTCGCCTAGCGGATGGCGAGCAATTGGATGTCGAACAGATTGCTTGGATCATACAGCGGCCAACACCGTCAAGTGATGATCAGCAACCGAGGTGGATGATTCTGTTGCGGAGTTTGCTAAGCGGTATTTACACAATTGACAACATGGATTTTGTGTTAAGAGATGCCTACATGACCGGATACAGTCAGCGTAGTTACGACATGGATCGCCTCCTGCGATATACATTTTTCAGCAATGAGGGATTAACACTGCACGACCGTGGTATTCCTGCTTTATTACGTTTCACTGCGGCGCGAGCAGAGTTGTTTCACAATATTTATTATCACCACCGGGTGCGGGCGATTGATTTAGCATTGAGTGATGTTTTTGAGGATTCAATCGCGGATCTCTTTCCGGGTGATCCACAACAGCACATGCAACAGTATTTGCATTTTACAGATTCGTCGCTACTAACGGAGGTCGCAACATGGTCTGCCACCTCAGGATCTCATCAAGCTCTCGGTCGTCGCTGGGATCAAATATTGCATTGTCGCATACCATGGGAAATGACCTGTCAGCAGACGTTCAGCTTTGGCGAAAGCGAAAGTGAAGGAAGCAGTATTTTTTGCGATGCAAACTATGTGGAATCAAAACTGCGAGATGCATTACCTGCCGAATTGCACGACATCGAATTGCGAGTTGATATTGCTCGCTACTTGAATCGACCACCTGCTCAAGGAGAGTCGACCACCCAAAACTATTATATTGATGCGAGCGATTGTATTCGGCCGCTCGTCACACATCCGCTGGTGGGTCAGCAGGTGGTTGTGCACCGCATTTGCCGAGTATTTGCTAGGGACATGCAACATCGGTCAGCGATAACTGAAGCCCTCGAAAAACTCTCGGGTCAAGGTGCCGATGATTTAACGAATATGTAATCCCGTGAAGAAGCATGGGCAGTGGCGTCATGATTATTTCAACAACGATTATTAAGCAACATAGAGCAACATCGACTAGGAGATAGCAATAATGTTTTTAGGATTTGGCGAAGTGATGATGCGGATTGCGCCCGCTGATAAGTTACGACTGCGGCAGGTATTACCGGGTCGGGTCGAAGTTACGTGGGGAGGCGGGGAAGCGAATGTGTGTGCGTCACTGGCAATGCTCGGTAATGATGTGCGTTACGCAACCGCTTTGCCTGATAATGCCTTAGTAGACAGTCTGATTGCTTCATTACGTGGCTTAGGCGTTGATACATCAGAGATATTGGTGCGGCCTGGTCGTTTGGGGGTGTACTATGTCGAGTGCGGTGCCAATCAGCGTGGCTCCACAGTCTTATACGACCGCGCGCATAGCAGTGTTTCTTTAGCGGAGGCTGCTGAGTACGATTTCGCCAGCATTCTTGAGGGAGTGCACTGGTTGCATGTATCGGGAATTACTCCGGCAATAAGCGGCGCGGCTTGTGAGACCAACTTGGCATTATTAAAAGCGGCTCGATCTGCTGGCGTGAAAATATCGTGTGATTTGAATTACCGTGGCAAACTTTGGAAGTGGCATGCGGAAAAATCTGGCAAGGATTTGGCTCGCGAATGTATGGCCGAGGTGCTACCGTTGGTTGACTTAGTGATCGGAAACGAAGAAGATGCGGCCGACGTCTTGGATATTCATCCAGTCGGCACAGATGTTGCAGTTGGTGAACTCAATATTGCGGGGTATGAAAACGTCGCTCGGCAGATTGTCCGGCAGTATGACAATGTGAGCCGAGTTGCGATTACATTACGGGAAAGTATAACAGCGGACCATAACAACTGGGGGGCGATGTTGTTGGATGTTGCCCAAGACCAGGTATGTTTTTCACCGCTCGATGGCACGCAACAATACTCACCTTTCCGCATTGGTCACATTGTTGATCGAGTGGGCGGCGGTGATTCATTCGCAGCTGGGTTGTTGCACGCCTTGCACAGTGACAAACTCCAAGGAACACAACAAATCATTGACTTTGCCGTTGCAGCGAGTTGTTTAAAACACTCAATAAAAGGTGATTTCAGTTACATTACTGAGGCGGAGGTGCTTGCCTTGGCTGGAGGAAATGCCAGCGGCAGGGTACAACGGTAGTATAACAATGAAATTGATTGGAGTTAGGCATGCCGCACGATCGTTATGAAAATCCTTTAATTAGTCGTTATGCATCAGCAGAAATGGCTGAGTTGTTTAGTCCCCAGCGCAAGTTTTCAACTTGGCGACGAATTTGGGTCGCCTTAGCTCAGGCACAACAAGAGCTTGGGTTGGGGGTTACAGCTGAGCAGATCGATCAGCTTCAGGAGCATGTGGACAACATTGATTTTGACGCGGCACGCCAATATGAAAATAAATTACGGCACGACGTGATGGCTCATGTCCACGCCTATGGCGATGTCTGCCCCGACGCTCGGCCCATCATCCACTTGGGAGCTACGAGTTGTTTCGTGACCGACAATACCGACTTGATTATTTTGCGAGAGGCCTTGGTCGCCGTGCGATCTCGCGTGGCAGCCGTGATCGACCAACTTGGCACCTTCGCCGCTGAAACACAGAATCTAGCAACGCTAGGTTTCACGCACCTGCAGCCCGCTCAACCGACGACGGTTGGCAAACGAGCTTGTTTGTGGGCCTACGATCTGGCCTTGGATTTAAAGGAAGTAGTACACCGTATTGAACAACTGCAAGCTCGCAGTACGAAAGGCACCACCGGTACTCAGGCTAGTTTCTTGAAGTTGTTTGATGGTGACCACGGTAAGGTTAAGGCATTGGAATCGAGTGTGGCCGAAAAACTAGGATTTGCTACAAGCTACGCAGTTACCGGTCAAACGTACTCGAGAAAAGTTGACTCACAGATTTTGGATGTGTTATCCGGCGTCGCACAAAGTTCTCACAAGGCAGCTTCAGATTTTCGCTTGCTGGCCAACCGCAAAGAACTAGAAGAGCCATTTGAGAAAGACCAGATCGGGTCATCGGCGATGGCTTACAAACGCAATCCGATGCGTAGTGAACGAATCTGCTCGTTAGCTAGGTTTGTGATGAGCTTACAGTCGAGTGCGGCCAATACGATGGCCAACCAATGGATGGAACGCACATTGGACGACAGCGCGAACCGACGTTTGGTTTTACCACAAGCATTCTTAGCGACCGATGCAGTTTTGATTCTCTATCAAAACGTGACTTCTGGGTTAGTGACTTATCCGCAGGTCATTGCTAAGAATCTTCAGGCAGAGCTGCCATTTATGGCTACAGAAAACATTTTAATGGCTGCCGTTGCAGCTGGCGGTGACCGTCAAGATTTACACGAGAGAATTCGGCAGCACAGTTTAGCCGCAGCGGATCGCGTCAAGCAACAGGGCGAAGCAAATGATCTAATGAGTCGACTGGCTTCCGATGAAGCCTTCGCCAGTGTTGATCTCGACGCCATGATGGATGCTTCGCAGTTTGTGGGGCGCGCCCCAGAGCAAGTCGCGGAATTTATCGAGGACGTTGTCGGGCCGATTCGAGCTGAATATGTCGATGGCGCCGTGACGGCGGAAGTCAACGTCTAGTTGACGCTATATTAGATCTTGTTTACGGCGTTGACGCCGAGGCTCTCGATTGCAACTTTCACAGATGCCTGAAATGATGAGTCGATGACCTGAGACGCGAAAGTTTTGATCTTGAGCAACTTGATTTCGAATGGCGAATAATTCTTCGCTTTGAAACTCAAATAAGGTGTCACAACGCGTGCAGTGCAAATGATCATGTTGAGGGTAACCGTAATCGTGCTCGTATACGGCTCGACCGTCTAATTCAAATCGCCGCAGGAGTCCCGCATCTACGAATTCAATGAGTGTACGGTAAACCGTGGGCCGGCTTACGTGCCCTTTCTTGCCCTTAGAGGGCAATTGTTCAATTAGCATGTCAGCGTCAAAATGGTCGTGACTGGCATAGATCGCATCTAATATATAGCGCCGTTGTCGGGTATTGCGCATGCCGCGACTTTGCAAGTACTCCTCAAACCGCCGCTGGGGCGTCAAAGAAACTTCGACACTTTTTAGGGTGAATTCTGGCTTCATAGAACTTTAGCGAGACTAGCCAATTTCATCGAGTAGACGGTCGACGGCAATATTCATTTTTTCTTCAGTTTCATACGTCCCCGAATCAATTGCTTCACGAATTTGGTCAACGCGATCAATGCGAATTTCTGGCAACTCGTGGATCTGACTGACCAAATCTGCTGCTTGACTAGCAATCTCTGCTTCAGGTGATATTTCTACCTGATCGGTTGGATTGGTGATGGCCGTAGATTGAGTAGCTTTAGCGGACTCAACTCGATTCGTAGGGCTAACACCTTGGGAACCATGGATACCATTTACTTGCATTGCAATTTCACTTTCGACTACATTTACGGTGCATTTATGAGGGAACTCAAAGCTGAAAGAGTATAAAGAATCATAGCACATTAAGCAAGTTGAATCGAAGTGTCCTGTGGCAAACTACCAGAATCGTCAGTTTTTGGGGGAATTCGTATCCGCTGGCAAAGCACCTATCTTACCGTGTCAAATTAATTATCAACGAAATCTAAATCAAACTGAACTATTCCTTTTAATGTGCCGTTGAAAATAATAGAGGTGTAGAGGCAATCCCCTTCAGCAGACTTTTACCCGCTAGGGTTTAGAGAGTCGAATCGTGAAAGGAGACGTGCGATGAATGATACAGAACTTAGAGTGGTACTGTATGAGGAATGTGGGCTCGGTCGCATTACTGTCGAGATGGAGGAGTATTTCAACTTCAGTTTTGAAATGTCTGAAGCTCTCGAGAAGTTTGAACGTCGTTTTATGTGTAAAGGTTCAACTGGAGCTGAAGCACGAATGACTGGCCGCGAGAACTTGTAAACCGAACCTTGGCTACTAATTTGAATCGAGCAACCAAGTGATGGCTGCCGAGTTGCTTGACGTTGGAGATGTGTTTATCGTAACCGCATCTGCTGCTTTTTCGATTTGGTAAACTCGCGTAACAATCTGTGGGATCACTTTTTCTCCCGTGATCCAAGTTGCTTGAGGTGCTGCGACCGCTAACATACCAGGCAGATCATGATATCGTGCGCCACCGGGCAAAAAGTCCGGCGACTGGAGATCCGTCACATTTGCAAATCGAAAGCCGTTGGTGTTTGCGGCGAGGCGACCAATAGCATCCCCAGCTTGGGCTCGGGCCGCAATTGCTAAGGGCCCTGTCTTGTCCAACGCTACCAAACAAACGCTAGTCGGTTGCATGTCATGATTGGTGATAAAAGAGATGGCTGTAAGAATGTCATGTACTCGACGAGCAAATAAGCTGTAGTTGTAACCCAAGGTGTAAGCGGCGGCTTCGCGCGTGTTGGCGACGGTACGGGTACGGTGTGCTCCGGTTTCGTTTTTATTGAGCCACTCGGCTTGAAACAGCATATCTAGCCCCACAACACAACAACCTTCGTTGAGTAATGATTGCACGTCGCTATTGGGATTACCACTTTCGTTTAGCAACCCGATTCTACCGCTGTCGCTTAGCCACAGCACGACCTGTTTATTCCAGGTGTCCGGATAAAGGAACAAGATTGAATTGACGCCGCCGTTTTTTGAATTGGATAGAATACCATCCATTTGCAGGTAGCCAGACTTTTGAGTTTTTTGTTGCTGTTCATAGGTGATGTCGGCACTTGGAGGTAAAGATCTACCGAGCACGACATCAATGCCGCCACCAACAATTTCTTGGAACCGTTTAGTGTTTTGACTGCGTTTGCTGAGCAAGGCGTCGATTTGCCGCTGGCTGTGCTGTTCCCACTGGCGTAACACTTTCTTTTCCAATGCAACACCGCCTGTTGGGCGAGCATGCTCTGAATTGAATACGGTTAGCTGCTCAGCATTCTGATACTTGTAATCTCGTTCTGGCGGTACTTCCGCAAAACCTAGTTCCAGATGTTGGTTAAACCATTGGTACATCGCCCGACGGCAGACATAGTTGTAGTTGTGGGGAAAGTTAGTGTGAGCTTCTAAGTGTAAATGCTCTGGCTTACCGAGCATGGTGAATAGTTTCTGTAGTTCTGGGAAGCCCTTAGTTTTCATTTCGACGGTCCAGTCATTGGCGGCGGTCAATCCTAGAGGTTTAGGGGCAAACAGAGCAGCAAAATCGATATTGCCTTGACCGACGCGGAGTAAACAAGCGTTTTCACAGGTGCAACCGCCTTGCATTGCGGTGGAAACCATTACAGCGGGCATGGAAACCTTGACTCGTGGATCGATTGCTGAGAGGACGAAAGTTTGTGTTCCACCGCCACTGGCGCCCGTCACAGCAATACGCTGTTCGTCAACGTCGGGGAGCGATAATAGAAAGTCGAGTGATCGGATTGAATCCCAAGTTTGCAGCCCCATAATGTTCTGCAGGTGAGATTCCGCTTGAGGGCTGAAGAATCCCCAATCCGTCGGGTGGTTCATTTCCGGTCGTTGTTTGGCAAATCGATGCGCCAATTCATAAGTGATCTGTTGGCTGTCAGCATAGCCAATCATGTCATAGGCGAAGACGATGCAGCCGAGGCGTGCTAGATGGACGCAGCGTGATTGAATTGGATTACGACCACCTTGGCTAAATTTTTCCGCGCCCACTGCTATTTGAGCTTTGAGCGTGCTCGCCGGAGCATCGTAAAACCGACCCTGAGGCCAATGACCGTGGGGGCAAAGCACGGCAGGGAATTTGGTGGTGCTGTCGGCGGCTTGGAGCGGACGGTAGAGGCTGCCTGTGACGTAGAATCCGGACATGCTTTGAAAGTAAACTTTTTCTAACGTATAGCCATCCATTTGTTGTTTCGAGTGAATGGTAGCTTGTAGTGGGGTTTTTTCGGGCATGGGCCAGAGGCCTTGCGACACAAGTAATTGCCGTAGCACGCGTTCCCGGCGGACGTTCCACTCAGCAATAGAGGCTGGACTCTGCATCGGAAAATAACCGTTGAGGTCAATCAGAGGCCGATGTCGAGCGTCGGTTGTGTTTTGTTGTGCTGATAAGTGAGATTGCACAAGACAGCAAACGATGAGGAAGAGGATGATTTTTCGCATTGAGAATTCTCGGCGTGTTGTTGGGGATGGGTTAGTTTGGTTGTATTTGATTATAGCCAATTCCTAGTTCCCAAATAACACTCAAACGCTCGCAGGAGGTAATTCCCGTGGTGTGATGAAGTGCTGCAGAGTGCCTTGGCAATTCAGATCGGTTGCCAGCCAGGAATCGATGGGAAGTTCGATGACGGCCAGTGCACAGGTTGGCATACTGTTATCTGTCCCGCACAAACCCCAAAGCAATGCTTCCATACCCGGATTGTGAGCAATCACTAACGCACATTCAACCGAGTCGTCGATTTGTGATAACAATTCGATGGCTGTTGTGGGAGGTGCTAAGTACAGGTCATCCGTAATCGTAATATTCGTGCCTAAATCGAGTGTCGTTTGCAGTCCAGCCAAGGTCTCTTGGGCTCGAGTTGCGGCAGAGCACAGCACCCAACCGAGTCTGATCCCCTGCTCTGCTATCCAAGCACCAATACGTGGAGCGTCACGAATTCCACGCGAGTTAAGCGGACGTTGAAAATCGGATGATGCTGGACTATCCCAGCTAGATTTTGCGTGCCTCAACAAGATAATGATTTTCATGATCTTATGACTTCAAACGTCGGTGGGGAACAAAACTGGCGGATTGGGCTTGCTGTGCTTGTTTGACAGAATCACACGCCTGTTGATATAGAAACTGTTGGCTGCGATATGGCGTTAAGCCCTCTGCAGAAATTCTTTGGTAGCTTCCAGTGCTTTGCAATTCATGGCTATTTTGGTTATCGGCCATGTTGGATCGCAGTGAATCGAGCAAAAAATCTTTGCCTGATTGCGAATGCACTGGTACGAGTAGCTCGACTCGCCGATCTAGATTCCGAGGCATCCAGTCAGCGCTCGATATAAAGACTCGTTGCTCCCCGTCATGTACAAAATACATGACGCGGCTATGCTCCAAGAACCGATCGATAATACTAACAACTCGGATGTTCTCACTTTGTCCATCAACATTGGGTTGTAAGCAACACACCCCGCGCACATTCAGGTCGATTTTTACACCAGCCTGCGATGCTTTATACAGTGCTTTGATTATCTGGGGATCCACTAGTGAATTTAGTTTCGCAGTGATTCCAGATTCTCTTCCTTTTGCAGATTGTTTCGTTTCAAAAGCGATCAGGTCTAGAATCCGCTGACGCATTCCTAGCGGTGCCATGCACAGGTTGTCGAGTCGTTGTGGTTGCGTACGACCGGTCACAGCATTGAAGAATGCGACTGCATCGTTACCGAGTACGGGATCACATGTGAACAAGCTAATGTCAGTATATAACCGTGCAGTTGCTTCGTTGTAATTCCCAGTTCCAAAGTGTATATAACGACAGATTCCCTGTGTTTCACGGCGAATGACAATCAAGGTCTTAGCGTGTGTCTTGAATCCTCGCACGCCGTAGATGACATGTACTCCGGCCTGCTCTAATCGTTGGGCTCCGACAATGTTACGAGCTTCATCAAAACGTGCTTTCAGCTCGATAATTACCGTGACGCTTTTTCCGTTTTCCGCGGCAGCAACCAGAGCGTCTATAATGGGGCTCTGGCGGCTCGTGCGATAAAGTGTTTGCTTAATAGCAAGCACATGGGGGTCGGTTGCGGCAGTTTCTATGAATGAAATGATCGGGTCGAAGCTGTGAAAAGGGTGATGTAGAATAATATCGTTTTGTTTGATTTGATCGAAGATGTTAATGCTTGGGTCAATTTGTGGCGGCGTAACAGAGGGCCAAGGTTTAATTTGGAGATCTTCAAATCCGCGCATCTCGGCAATCTGGAACCATGCTTTTAGATCAAGCGGTCCGTCGCAGCAAAAGGTGAATCCTAAGGGGACGGCGAACAGTTGTTGTAGTGATTCTAGTAGTTCTGGGCTACAACTAGCAGCAACTTCGAGCCGTACACACTCGCTTACTTTACGTTCATCTAATACGTGGCCCATTTCTTCCACCAAGTCCGCGGCGACTTCCTCCTGCACTCGCATGTCCGCATTGCGTGTTATGCGAAAAGCAGCGTAATCGACGATCTCTTCGTGGGGAAAATAGTTCTGGCAGAACGCTGCAATGACGTCCTCGACGAGGATGAATGCGTGACGTTCTTCTGTGGAGATTGTGATGAATCTAGGTGTGGGCCCACCGATAGGTAGGATGGCAATCCGAAACGGGTGTTGTTCGTCGTCTTGTCTTATTCGCAGTGCTAGGTGAAGTTGCTGATTACCAATCAACGGAAGACTGCCATCGTTAGACACGCTCAGCGGCGAAATTACGGAGAAAAGATCTTGGTCGAAGAGGTCGCTAAGTCGTTGGTGTTGCTCCTGAGACACGTCATCCATCTTGAGTCGCTTGATGCCTTCGTTTTCTAAAAGTGGGCATATCGAGTGATTAAAGCAAGCGTACTGAGTTGCGAGCATTTCATGAGCTTGTTCACTAATTAAATCAAGTTGTTGTTGGGGAGTCAGTTGGCAGGCATCTGGCTTAAAATTGCCCTGGGCGATGCGAATGTTAAGGCCACCAACTCGCACCATAAAGAATTCATCCAGATTCGAAGCTGTGATTGCTAAGAACTTGACACGTTCCAATAATGCGGTGGATTCGTCCAATGCTTCACCGAGTACTCGCTGATTGAATTGCAGCCAGCTTTGTTCACGGTTAAACAAGAGGTTGTTTGGAGACTTAGAGTTATTCATGGTATGGGTTGGTAGTAATTCAAAAAACGGAAACGTTGTGGAAGTGGTACTCTTGTCGTAGCTTGGCCGATTAAACTAGGACAGCTATGTGGCGTGGTTACGTAGTAAAATCCGCAGCCCAAATACTTCTTCAAATAAACTCCCATTTTGTTTCAAAGTCAGTTGTTCGAGTGAGAGGTCGGTTGCATCGGGTGTGGAGACGACGAGTTGTTTTTCATCCGTTTTACAGTGGATTTGATGTATGGCTTGATTACGCGAAGCATCTAGAGCAACGGCAACTCGCAAGATAGCGGCTAACTTGGAAACAGCGACTCGATTGTCGCGGTTGAGGGTGGAAAAGCCGTCGTGTTTTGGTTGTGGGGATGCTCGTCGATGGTAGCGAGCGATGAGAGCGATGAGCAAGAGATTTGTTTTTCCGAGTCCAAACAGTTCGCTGTTGTTGATCAAATACATTGTGTGTTTGTGGTAACCGCGATTGTTGATAAACATTCCAATTTCGTGCAAGTAAGCGGCAACGCGAAGGAACGTCCCATACCGCGGATCGAGATTGTGGCGCGATTGCAATTGGTTGAAGAGCTCCGAGGCCAATGACGCAACGTGTATCGCATGCGCTTCGTCAAAACCGAAACGGCGCCCGAGTTCGAGAACGGATCCAATAATTTGATTTTGAAATTCTCGACTCCATGCTTCCTCTAAGGCCATTTCTTGCAGCAGCCCATCACGCAGGTTCGCGCCAGATACTTGGATTTGTTGGATCTCCAGTTGCTTAGCGATTTCTACGTAAGCTAATAGGGCTGGTCCGAGCGTCTCTGTTTCTTGAAACGTAATATCAAGCGGATATTGCTGGGCAATTGTATCGAGTGGCATTTCTAAAATGTCGTTGGTCAGTGTTTCGAGGGATGCTCGATCGATCGTCGCGCCGGTTTGACTATCCCAAGATCCGTTTATATGGTTCGCCGCAAACCGGATATCTCCGCCGAGAGCGACAAGTTGTAAGGGGTGATCTGAGTTGACGTGGTCATGTAGCAGACCTGTAGTTCGTTTGATTTCCGCTTCCATCAAGTGACGACTTTGGGTAATGGGAGCTCCATAGGAATCCAACGTTTTCCGCAGTCGCAAAGATCCTAGTTTGTAGGTATGCGCAAAATCGATTTGATTGTTGCGAACGGCTAGTAATTCGGTACTGCCACCACCGACTTCACAGACGACGATCGTCGCGTCTGTGGACATTTTGGTAAGTTCACTACGGATTCCAAGATATGTAATTCGATTGATCTCCGCTTCATCCATCGCATCGACTTGGAGTTCCGTGGCGATGTAGATACGATCGAGGAAGGCGAGTTGGTTGGTCGCTTCGCGGACGGCGCTGGTGGCGATCACGTGTAGCTGCTCGGGTGTTGTGATTTCGTATTCTAGTAACACTTGCTGATAGCTAAGTAGGACTTGGACGCAGTCCTCGATGGTTTCATGTTGAATGGAACCGCGAGTGAACGTATCTTTGCCAAGGTTTACTGCCTGTGTGAGGCGGTCGAGGATCCGGATGGAGCTGTCGGAACCGATTTCCGCGATGGCCATGCGTATGGAGGACGTGCCGATATCAATCACAGCAACGGGTCGATAGGTGATATCTGTTTGCATTATTTGTTTGCCTCGTTAGCCCCCCAGATTGCAGCGCCTAAAACGGAGGCATCGTCACCTAACGTGGCCGCGCGTATCTCAAAGGAATCACGCAGAATGGAAATCGAGCGAGCGCGAGCAGTTGTTTCTGTTGCAGTGACCATCAGTTCGGGCATGGCTTCGACTAGGCCGCCGCCAAGAATTATCATATCAGGCGCAAACAGAGCAACCAAACTTGCGATGGCTTGGCCTAGATAGTCACAGGCGTAACGGATAATATCCTCCACTGCTTGGTCACCGTTGGCTACAGATTTTGATAGAACACCACTGCGTATTTTACGCAAATCGGTACCGACTGCTTCCAATAGATATGGCGCTGCGCCACGATAAGCTGCTTGGGCCGCTTGGTTGGCAATCGCGAGGCGACTGGCAACCGTCTCGAGACAGCCTTGCTGACCGCAGGGGCATGGAATACCATTTGGCACGACTTGGATGTGGCCGATTTCCATGGCGGTCTGCTGCCGCCCAGTTACGATATGGCCATTGAAAACCGCTCCGCCGCCGATACCTGTCCCCGGGAATACACCGATCACGTTTTGAGCTCCTTGGGCAGCTCCTCGTTGGCTCTCACCGTATACTCCCGCATCGACATCATTGAGCAAGTGGATATCGCAGTTGAAGTGTTCGCGGATAATTTTCACGAGTTCGACGTTTTGCCAGCCGAGGTTAACCGCTCCGAGTACCGTACCCGCTTGCATATTAACGGCTCCGGGTACCCCGATGCCGATCGATTTCAAGTCTGAGGATGCGATGCCGGCCGCGGTGCACGCCGCATTAATATTGTCGATGATCCGGATGATTACCGATTGTGTCCCCTCATGGCTATTGGTGCGTATGCGATTACGGCCGACGGGCTCGAGCGCGCTGTTGTAGGCGACGGCGAGCATCTTAGTGCCACCGAGGTCAAAGCCAAGATGGTAGTTGCCAGTATTTTTAAGGTCGGTCATTTTGAGAGTAGGTCGGAATACGCGATTGGTGTGTAGATTGCCTTATGCAATTGGGGTTGAACTGCTACTGCGAATGTTTAGCCAATCCTGTCGCGGTGATTTGTGAAAATTAATGGTAAAAAAACCCCTCTGATCCAATACGTGATTGAACCAAAGGGGTTTGTGTTTTTAATGGATATAACTAGTGTTTAGTTATTTTTCCATTCTTCACCAAGTGGTATACCATCTCGGCGGTCACCGAGTCGGTTGTAGGTCACATAGTCGATGTTTTCGCTCAAGAATTGAACGCTACCGTCTACAAGAACGAACTGTGCTCCACCTTTATGCTGAGATTTGAATCCCTGCGAGGTTGCCCAGTTGTTCCAGTGAGTACACCCAGGCCATTGAGCGTTAGGCCCTTGGTTGAAGCCTGGTTCGCCAAGACCGTGACTTGGGTAGTTGATAGGACCACCGGTGCCGATCCACAGAGATTGGGTAGCGTGAGCAAAGCCGCCGGATTTGGCGAGTGATGTTTTCATGGGAAGAATTTCACCCATAGCGATCACTTGGCTTTCACCATCGACAACATCGCGAAAACGAGCTGCCCACATACCACGAGCAAATACGCCCGAGATGCGATAGGCACGTGCGTCATTACCAAGGTTAGCAGGTCCCGTTTGGAACAAGTTACCAGGATATTCTGGACACCAGTTTCCATTTGAACCAATTCGTTGTGAACCGATGCTACAAGCGTAGTTGTGCAGCGAAGGTGCTGTATTTTCAACATGTCCACCGTCACCAGTTCTATCATTGTCAGCTGAAGGACAGATAAAGGTAGGAATTATTGAAGACCAAAAGAATCTAGTTCGAGCACCGCCAACATTGATTCTCTCAAAGTTAGCAGACCAACCCTGACCGGTACCGGGAGCATTTGTACCCGTTATGCGGAAGTTCAAATGGTTATAAAGTGGATCCTGTTCCAAGAATGGAAGCAGTTTCACCAATTGACTTGTATGGGCAGTGTTTTGCCAAGTCAATCCGTTGTTGGACTGACGTGTCCAAAAATATGCACCATCGGGCGGCAGCGAGTTATAGGTGTTATGGTAAGTACGCAGTGCTAATCCGAGTTGTTTCAGATTATTGCTACATGACATTTTTCGTGCCGCTTCGCGAGCTGCTGATACGGCCGGAAGCAAAAGTGCAACCAGAATACCAATGATGGCGATTACGACTAAAAGTTCAACTAACGTAAAACCACGTTTAGCCGAACCTAATGGTTTAGTTCGTTTCATTGATGAAAACTCCGAATAAAAAAGAATAAATAAAGCCTAGTTAATAGACAAGTTAAAGCTAATGCAATTAGTAATGTATAAAGCTAACTAATAGTGTAGTTTACACTTGCTACTACGACTTTTGGAAGGCAAATAATTAATTTTTATTAGAAATTTTTGGTTATACGGGCCCTATACGGCACGCATTGCACGAATTACGAAGCACTCTCATTACTGGAGAATTAGCGATAAAAAAACCCCTCTGATTCAATGCTTGATTGAACCAAAGGGGTTTGTAACTTAAATGGATATAACTAGTGTTTAGGGCGATCGCCGAGTCGGTTGTAGGTCACATAGTCAATATTTTCGCTCAAGAATTGAACGCTGCCGTCACAAAGGACGAACTGAGCTCCACCTTTATGGCGTGACTTGAATGACTGCGAAGTTGACCAGTTCTTGTAGTGTGAACATCCATAAGGATTCAATGGTTGCGATGGGTTACTCCAACTGAAACCAGGTTCACCAAGACCAACAACTGGGAAGTTGACAGGACCACCGGTGCCGAACCAATGCGCGTTGTGATGTGCCCAACCACGGTCAGCGGTATGATCCGCTTTACTTGGTAGTATTTCGCCCATGGCGATAACTTGGCTTTCACCATCGGTGATATCACGGAAACGAGCAGCCCAAGAAAGACGGGCAAATACGCCCGAGATTCGAAAACCACGTCCATCATTACCATGATTGGCAGGACCAGTCTGGAATATGTTACCAGGGTAGTTAGGACACATGTTTCTCCAAGAACTTACCCGCTGAGCACCAAAGGAGGGTGCATAAGTACCCGTTGCTGGAGCAAAAAGCGGTTCGTTTCCTCGACGACCGTATGGATCAACGTCTGCTGATGGGCAAACGAAACTAGGAATCAGCTCTGACCAAAAGTAACGACCTTTAGCAGATTGAGCAATAGTCCGACTTTCAAACTTGGACATCCATCTAGCACCATAACCGCTTTGACGACGACCAATGTCTTGGAAGTTCAGTTGGTTATAAAGGGGATCTTGTTCCATGAATGGAAGCAACTTTACGAATACAGAACCATGACTTGAATTAATCCAAGTTTGTCCGTTATTCGATGTTCGACCCCAGTTATAGCTTCCTACAGGAGGTAGCGAGTTATAGGTGTTGTGATAAGTGCGCATCGCCAACCCGAGTTGTTTCAGGTTATTGCTACACGACATTTTACGAGCTGCTTCACGTGCTGCTGAAACTGCTGGAAGTAGGAGAGCAACCAAAATACCGATGATTGCAATCACGACCAACAATT
>LWDU01000237.1_pt1 | contig 31926 bp, 26 predicted proteins | sample 727161 | NCBI WGS metagenome assembly LWDU01 (sample SAMN04566230, study PRJNA314399) | hydrothermal vent metagenome | isolation source: deep sea hydrothermal plume seawater | place: Mexico: Gulf of California, Guaymas Basin | collected 2004-07-11
ATCGACTACGCCGTGAATGTGGTCGAGGGCCGCTGCGATGCAACCACTCCGTGCTTCATTGTGGTTAGCGACGGTATCGGTGCGGCGGCCAACGCTGTCGGCACCGAGGTGACCTTCGCCGAAGGCACACCAGCGACCACTACTGCGCCCACCACAACGGCGGCGCCAGCTACTACAACGGCCGCGCCAGCTACAACCGCCGTACCTGTAGAGGCAGACACTGCCACCGATGATGAAGGCGATTCCGAAGCCGCAGCCGGCAACGACGAAACCGAGACCGACGGCGGCGGCCTACCCGGCTGGGTGATACCGCTTGCGATCGCTGTCGTCGTCGTGGGGGCGGCTCTTGTCAGCAGGAAAAAGAAATAGGTTCGCCGGACACCGAGGTCGTCGCCGACTCCTGGCGATGTCGGTAGCGCTCGTCGCCGCCTCGTGCGCCGGCGACAGCGAGATCGTCGCCCCTTGGGAAGTGCAGTTCGGCTCGCCCCGGGCCGACACCTCGTTCGGTGTCGCGGCCGCGCCCGATGGTGACGTCGTCGTGGCGTTGGCTACCGAAGGTTCGTTCGGTCAACCAAATGCCGGCGGTCGCGATGTTGTGCTCGCCCGATACACCAGTGAAGGGTCGGCCGTATGGAGAACTCAGGTTGGCGGCGAGAGAAACGACTCTCCGCTCGGTCTCTCAGTGTCGCCCGACGGGTTCATCTATGTCGGCGGTTTCACCGAAGGCTCGTTCGCCGGTGAAAACGCTGGCTCGGCAGATGTATGGCTTGCGAAGTTCGACGGTGATGGAACCGAGGTCTGGCGCCGACAATTCGGTGGCGAAGGCTGGGATCGAGGCTTCGATGTCACTGCGTTCGATGGTGGTGCGTACATCACCGGTTATACGGCGAGCGTTCTCGACCTCGCGACCGATCGTGAAGGGTTCGATGGTTTCGTCGCTCGTTTCGATGCCGACGGCAATCTCGAATGGATCAGACAGGTCGGCACCGACGCTGCCGATTGGGGTCAGGGCTCGAGCCTGGCGCCTGACGGAGGCCTGTACTTCACCGGCTACACCGAAGGCCTCTTGGGCGATGCCCACTCGGGCCGAAAGGACGCCTTTGTCGTTCGCATGAGTCCGTCTGGCGATGTCGTCTGGATTCGCCAGTTCGGTACGCCAGAACTCGATTGGCCCCAGGGCGTTGGTACGACCGCCGATGGTGGGGTCCTGCTCGCCGGATCGACTGAGGGCGATCTCGACGGCCCGAACGCAGGGTTGCGCGATGCGTTCATCGCGTCGTTCGACGCCGACGGCAACGAACGGTTCATCACCCAGTTTGGCACCGCCGGAGCCGACTCGGCCTTCGAGGTGCGGGCGGTCGCCGGTTGGGTCGTGGCTACCGGAAGCACCGAAGGCGACCTCGGCGGTGCATCTGGTGAACGCGACGGTCTGCTCGTTTGGCTCGACGCCGATGGCAACGTGGCCGCGTTTGACCAGTTCGGCTCTTCGGGGGTCGACGATCTCACCGGGCTTGCGGTTTCCTCGAGTGGCAATGTGTTCTACAGCGGTGGAACCTTCGCCGATCTCTTCGCCACCAACGAGGGCGACTCAGATGTCGTGCTCGGTAGCGCCACGGGACCCGACGATGGCTGAAGAGGCGGCGGGCAAACAGGTGGTGGGCAAGCGCGGCCGGATAGCGGTGATCGCCCCGTCGACCAACACGGTCGTCGAACACGACCTGGCGATGATTCGCCCCGAGGGCGTTACGTTTCACACCGGCCGGATGTACATCGAGAACCCAAGCCTCGACAGCGACGTCGCGTTCGAAAGACTGCTCGACGAAATTCGCCAATCGATCACCAATGCCATCCGCGACGTCATCACCTGTGAGCCCACGTATCTCTTAATGGGGATGAGCGCCGAAACCTTCTGGGGCGGCGTGGCCGGCAATATCGCCTTCGAGGACCGGGTCCGGCGCCGGAGCAACGGACTCGGCGTCTCTACCGGCGCGAGCGCTTGCCGCGATGCGCTCCGGGCATTTGGCGCCGAGCGGATCTCGGTGTTTAGCCCCTACCAGCCGGTCGCCGACCAGCATGTGTCCACCTTCTTCACCGAAGCCGGATTTGAAGTAGCGTCCGTCACCGGCCTGCGATGCCCGTCGGCTACCGCGATCGCCAAGGTCACCCCCGAGATGCTGACGCCGGTCGTCGAGTCGCTCGATGGCCCCGACGTCGACGCCATCGTTCAGGTCGGCACCAATCTTTCCTTTGTCCACCAAGCGGCACAGCTCGAACACGAGTTGGGCAAGCCAGTCCTGGCGATCAATGTCGCTACGCTCTGGCACGCCCTACGGGCGACTGGGATCGATGATCAAATCACCGGCTTCGGGAGGATTCTTGCCGAACACTGACTCCCATACCTCTCCTCGCGGTGGGGTGCTCATCGAGGACCTGACCGAGGCCGAACTCGAGCGCGCCCACCGAGTCGATTCAGTACTTCCGGCGCTGGCCGCTCGAGCCGTCGAAGCCGACCGATCCGGCGAGTTTCCGATCGAACATGTCCAGACGATCTCCGAGGCCGGACTGCTCGGCCTTACCGTGCCGGTCGAGTACGGCGGACTCGGGGGAGGCCTACGTGACTTAGCGGCTGCGACCTTCGCGATGGCGACCGAGTGCGCATCGACATCGCTCGCCTACTTCTTCCAATGCAGCGGCTCGTCTCGCGGTCTGTTGCCTCTCGCAGCGATCGACGCCGGCCTTTTTCTCGATGACGACATTCCGATAGTTCGGGCCTTCGGCGAAAGGGTGCTTCGGCGGATGGGCGACGAAGGTCGCTGGGTCGCCAACTTTGCCAGCGAGTCGGTGCGCACCAAAGGCGCCGCGGTGACCATCGCTACCGAGGCATCACGTTCCGACGGCGGCTGGGTGATCAACGGGGTGAAGTCCTTCGGCTGCGCCACCGGAATCGCCGACGATTATCTCGTGACAGCGAAACTCGACACCGGCGACACCGTCGCCGACCTCGCCGTCTTTCTCATCCCCCGGGATACCCCTGGTGTTGGTGAACGCACCAAATGGGATGCGGTCGGAATGCGCGCCACTGCCACGCATGGAATCACCCTCGAAAACGTCTTTGTACCGGACGACGATTCGCTGACCGTGCGCGATTCTTTTGTGAACATGACCCTTGTCAGCCGTGGAAGTTTCGTCGGCAACCAGGTGGCGCTCTCCTCGGTGTACGTCGGCGCCGCCCAAGCGATCTACGACTTCGCGATGAACTATCTGACCATCACGAAATACGCGGACTCTGACGACCCCATCGGGAGCAGCGATGTTCACCGACAACTCATCGGAAAGATGCGCAGCCACCTCGACACGGCATTCCTGTGGGCTCGGCGCCAAATAGCGCTCGAGACCGCCGACCCCGGCATTCTCGCCAAAGGCGACGTCGTTGCGAACTGGCGCATCGCCAAGGGCGAAATAGCGGACAATTGTTTCCAGGTTGCGGTGCACGCCATGAAGGCGTGCGGTACGTCGAACACCGGAATGGAAGGGCCGATCTCTCGCGGGCTTCGCGATCTCTCGATGGCCTTGGTGCAGGGATTTCCTGCCGAACGTGGTCGACTTGAGGCTGCGTCGTACCTGGTTTCGGGATCCGAAGGGGCCCAGTTCGGAACGCTGAAGTCATGAATAGACTCGCTGGCCGACCATGGTTTGGTCCAGGTCTCGGGGTGATCCTGTATCTCGTTGGCTTTAACGGCGCGCTGCTGAACGGGATCGGCATTGGCTGGCTCAGACTCGGCCGCATCGCACAAACCGCCATCGTGTTGGTGGTCGTGGGTTTGATGGCTTACCTGACGAGCGATTATCTCAACGAACGCAGATCGGCGTATCGCACAGCGGTGCGGGCCGCTGGGGTGAACGACGGCAACGCGGGTACGTTCGAAACAACCGTTGAAGAACCGTTTGGAGGCACAGCGGACGCATGAGTGAGGACCCAATGTCGACCATCACGAAACGACTTGGCATCTGTCTGTTGACGCTGGCGCTACTTGCAGTCGGCTGCTCACAGTCGGCGAGCGATCCCGAAGGTGCGTCAACCGATTCGACCAGAGCTCTCGAACCCTCAGGTTCATCGAGCGGCATGGACGATGACGGGACCGACGGCCCGGCAGCAATAGTCCCTGCGGGGGCTGACACGCCAGGGGTTACCGACGACACGATCACGGTGTCATTCATCATCACCGACACCACCGCGGTAGCCGCGGCCTTTGGTTGGGAGGTGCCGACCGAAGGCAACCGCGAAGCCCAGGTAGCGGCGCTGGTTGAAGACATCAATGCCCGCGGCGGCGTAGCGGGTCGAACTATCGATGCCAAGGTGCATGTCTTCAATGCCATCACCGACGGACCGGTGGCTGAAGAGGCGCTCTGCAATGCGATCACCCAGGACGACCAGGCGTTCGCCGTGGTGATGACCGGGCAGTTCCAGGAGAATGCCCGCCCGTGTTACGCCAACGCGAAAACCCTCATGCTCGACGCCACGTTGTACCCCGTTGACGATGTCGGGTTCGACGAACTCGCGCCGTATCTGTGGTCGCCCTTCTTGCCGTCCTACGACAACCTCACCGCAGGTATGGCCAGCAGCCTCACCGACAGCGGGTGGTTCAGTAGCGGCACGGTGGGTGTTATCTCCATCGACTCCGACCTGAGCCGACGCGCCTACGAGCAGAATTTCGTGCCGGTACTCGACGCCGCCGGAGTCAAGGTCGCTTCGTTCAACACCATCGACCCCACCGACGGAACGGTGTTCGAGAACGGCTTGCTCCAGGCGATCGTGAACTTCAAAGAAGCCAGCGTCGATCGGGTTGTGGCCATCGGCGGGTCGCGGCTCATCTCGTGGTTCATCAACACGGCGATCACCCAAAACTTCGAGCCGCAGTACGCAGTCTCTAGCTACGACTCACCCGACTTCAACATCTTCAACTATGGACCCCAAATGGCCGGCGCCACAGGAATCAGCGTCCTCCCTGGGGCCGATGTCGCCGACGATCAGTGGCCGTTCCCCGCCAACGACGCTGAGGCCGCCTGCGTCGATGTTTTCTCCGATGCAGGTCTCGCCATCGACGACCGGGCGACGGTTCGAACCGGGTTGATGTTCTGTGACGCGTTGCAACTTCTCGCCGCCGCCGGCGACGGCGCCGCCGAGATCAGCGCCGCAGGATTCGGCGAAGCCATGTGGGCGCTCGACACCAGCTTCGAAGCAGCGTCGGTCTACAGCGTGCAGTTCGAGCGAGGCCAATACGCAGGCGGTGGCGCCTTCATGCCGTTCGCTTTCGAAGCGGAATGTGAATGCATGGTCGTCAGCGGATCACCTATCGACTTCGATGGCTGAACGAGAGGCCCAGCCTCGACATCCCCGAGTGCTCTGGGGCCTGGCGCTGCAAGCGGCGGCGATCACCGCGCCGCTCACCGTGTTGTTGTTCTGGCGGGTTGAGGTGGCATCGCGGCTCGACCTTCTCGAGACTCTTGTCGGTGAGACCGTGTTGTTCGGCTGGTTGGCCGTCGGCGTGGCGTGGGTGACCGTCCGCACCCGCAACATGTTGCCGGCTGGGTCGCTGCTGTGTATGGGTGGGGTCGTTGCCGCCGTCGGACTGGCGCTGATGGCCTGGACGATTCAGCTCAACCTCTTCGTCGGCGGCGGCGTACTGTACGTCGTCGGTGCCGCACCGTCGCTCGTGTTACACCGGCCACTTCTCTCCATGGCGGCGTCACCAGGCGATCGTCTTCGCACGCTGTCGCTGTATTGGGTAGGCGTATCCGTTGGGGCCGGCTGGCCGTTGGGTCTTCGCATCCTCACCGATGTCGGCTACGACACCGTGTTATGGATCTCGTCCGGATTGTGTCTGATCGCCGCTCTATCGATTGGACCGCACGCGCTATTGCATGACGACGATGTCGAGACCGAACCAACCGCTGGGGTTCTCGACGCACCCTGGCCCCGCCGGTCGTACGGCGCGGCGTTCGGGGTCGGACTGATCGTATTTGGCGGCGCGCAACCCGCCTGGCACATCCTGGTCGACGAATGGCAACGAAGCCCTCGCCAGGTCGCCGCAGTGCTGGGCGTCGGCTGTTTGGCCAGCGCTGCGGTAAACGGGCTTGGTCCTTGGTACCACCGCCTCGATCGACTAACCGGCAGCCGTCGATCCGATGCGATCGGCCTGCAACTGCTAGTCGCCGGTGTATTGGTTTCCATCGGTTCGATGTCGACCACCTACATCGGAATCGTGGTGTGTTGGATGATCGCCGGCGGGGCCATCGGGCTCGCTGCGGCCGCGCTCGATGCTGCGGTCTTTCCGGCGGTCGCGCCGTATCTTCGGCGCCGCCTCGCCTTCGGGCAGTTGGTGTTCCTGACCGTCGGCGCCTTCTTCGGACTGGTCCTACTGGAGATCTTTCCCGCCTCGCTCAGCGAGCAGTGGCGGTTAGGGCTCTTTGCCCTGCCTCTGGTGTGGGTGGGTTGGGCCATCCGTCGATACTCCGACTCGTCGCGGGATTCGACCGCCGACTTCGCCTCCGCCGCAGCGGCTCAGGTGCCACGACGGGTGGCTGGGCTCGACGGCGAATCGACACCTGTGCTTTCGGTCGAAGGTCTTCAGGTCGCCTACGGTTCCGTGCAGGTGTTGTTCGATGTCGATCTCACCATCGATCCCGGCCAGGTCGTCGCCCTGCTCGGCACGAACGGCGCTGGCAAGACCACGCTGTTACGAGCGATCTCTGGACTCGAGCCCACCATCGGGGGACGCATCGTTTACACCGGGCTGGACATCACCAGGACTCGTCCCACCTGGCGGGTCGGCATGGGTTTGCACCAGGTCGTCGGCGGCAACGCGATCGTCGGCCCGCTCACCGTCGCCGAGAACCTCCGGCTCTTCTGTCACAGCCTCGATCGTGTTGATGGCGTCGATCCGCTCGCCGAGGTGTTCGACGTTTTTCCGCGGCTTGCCGAACGGCAACATCAACGGGCCGAGACGATGTCGGGCGGCGAGCGGCAGATGCTCGCGATGTCGAAGGCGTTGATTGTGCGCCCGCGTTTGTTGTTGATCGACGAATTTTCCCTGGGCCTCGCACCTCTGGTTATCGCCGACCTTCTTCCGGTCGTTCGCCAGATCGCTGAACGGGGCGCGGCGGTGTTGTTGGTCGAACAATCGGTGAACATCGCGCTCTCTGTCGCCGACTACGCCTACGTGATGGAAAAGGGTGAGATCGGTTACCAGGGGCCATCGGCGGTGCTTCGATCACAGCCCGATCTCGTCCGCAGTGCGTACCTCGAAGGGCTTTCGCGAGTCCTCAAGGGCTGATCACGATGGTCGCGGTGTGGGGCTTTGACCTCTCGGCTCCGCTGGCGTTGCTGGGTTCGATCTTTGGTGTCGGCTACGCGTTGTTGGGCATCGGACTTGTTCTCGCGTATCGCTCGAGCGGTTTCATCAACTTCGCTCACGGATCGCTCGGCCTCGTCTCGGCAGCGATGATGTCGGTTGTCGTGAACGACTATGGCGTTCCGTACTGGTTCGGTTTCGTCGGAGCGATCATCGTGTCGGCGTTGCTCAGTGCGGGTCTCGAGGCGGTCGTGGTGCAGAAACTTTCCGGCTCGCCAAAGGTGCTGGCGATGGTCGCCACCCTCGGCACCTCACAAGCGCTGCTGTTGCTCGCCTTGTCGTTCTCCGGTGGTGGCCTTGGGGGCGCCAGCTTCCCCCAGCCGCCGTTCTTTCCTGAGTTCGAACTGTCGGCGTTCATCTCATCGTCGGCGACCGCCTTGTTGATTCTCTCTCCTCTGGTAGTGGCAGCGCTGTATCTATTCCTCCAACGGAGCCGCTATGGGCTGGCGATTCGAGGCGCGGCATCGAATCCCGATGCGGCGACGTTGCTAGGTGTCGACCCACGACAGATGTCGATGTTGTCGTGGGCGCTCGCCGGTGCGATCTCTGCGTTCGCCGCGATGCTGATCATTCCTAACCAGAGCACCGTCACCCCCGACACCTTCGGACCCGATTTCATTATCCGAGGGTTGGCCGTCGCGGCACTCGCTCGATTCAACAGCCTCCCTGTCGCCTTTGCGGCGGGGGTCGGCCTGGGGGTCCTCGAGCAATACATCAGCACCAACCCAAACGCCGCCGGTTACTTCGATGTCGCGTTGTTCGTGTTGATTTTGGTCGGTGTGGCACTACATGTACGTGGCGGTCGCGAGGAGCAGGAACGATGGGATGGGCTCGTCAGCGACGAGCGGTTGCCCGATGCGTACCTCGATGTTTGGATCCTTCGAAACCTTGGCTGGGTCGTCGGTGCGATCGTCACCGTCTTCGCTGCGTTGATACCGCTGTGGATCACGAACAAGTCGGCGTTTGTGATCACGACCATTCTCGCTCTGGCGATCATTGGTATTTCGGTCAGCTTTCTCACCGGCTTGGCCGGTCAGCTCTCGCTCGGGCAGGTCGCGTTCGCCGCGATCGGAGCGGTGGCTGCCGTCCGCGTCGGCACGGAGATGGGGAGTGTTGCGCTCGGTCTGGTGGCAGGCGGGTTGGTGGGGGCGGCGGCATCGGCCGTGGTCGGACTCCCGGCGCTTCGAGTCCGAGGGTTGCAGTTGGCGATCGTGACCCTTGCCTTCGCACTGGCCACGTTCAGCTGGCTCCTCCGCCAAGACTGGGCGTTCGGTGTGGGTCGAAGCTCGCGTCCGCTTGAGTTCCTTGGGGCCGAGATCACGACATCGAAGGGCTACTACTACGTGGCGCTGGGGGCTTTCGTGTCGATTCTCGCGTTGGCAAGCATCGTGAGCGGTTCGGCGTTCGGCAGATCGTTGGTAGCCCTGCGTGACAATGCGAACGCAGCGCGGGTTTTCCGCATCGCTCCTCGCCGCACGACGCTGCTCGCGTATGGGTTCTCCGGGTTCGTTGCCGGCCTCGGTGGTTCGGTGCTCGCCTTCGCCAACAGTTTCGTCACCCGAGCGTTGTTTACCCCGAGCGACAGCATCAACGTCGTGTCGGTCGCGGTCATCGGCGGCCTCTCCGAGCTGACCGGACCCCTTCTCGGTGCCGCGTACCTCGTTGGAATCCCGGGGTTCTTCGAACTGAACCTGTCGGCGTTAGCCGGCCTGAACGCAGCCTGGCTGATTCTCGTTCTCGAACAGCCGCGTGGCCTATGGGGGCTTCTGGCGTCAACGCGTGCCAGTGTCATCGACCAGGTGGCGCGATGGCATGGGATCGACCCGGCTACCGCCCGGCTTGAGGTCGAACCCGACGACGATCCTGCTGCGGTCGTGCTCGAAACAGTCGAAATGGGCACGACACGGATCGACCGCAGAGGCGGCGACGAGACTGACCAGTTGCTGGTCGTCAACTCGGTGACCAAGTCGTTTGGATCGGTGACGGCGGTCGACAAGGTTTCGCTAGCGGTCGCTCGCGGTGAGACCCTAGGTTTGATCGGACCGAACGGAGCTGGCAAGACCACGCTGTTTGAGCTCATCTCTGGGTTCGTTCAGCCAAACGAGGGTTCGGTGAGCTTCGACGGCGTCGACATCTCTCGTCGGACGCCCGAAGCGCGAAGTGCGATGGGTCTTGTTCGCTCGTTCCAGAACGCGTCGATGTTCCCGACGATGACAGCGCGCGACATCATCATGCTCGCTCGACAACACGCCGCTCCCACTTCTGCGATCGATCGATCGGTGAACGACACCCTCAGAATGTTCGGGCTCTCCGCCCTGGCCGATCAGCCGGTGCGGCGCCTTTCCACCGGCACCCGGCGTCTCGTCGAGCTCGCCGCCAACCTTGCGCTTGGGCCGCGGTTGCTCTTGCTCGACGAGCCATCGGCCGGCATCGCTCAAGCCGAGACCGAAGCATTGGGCTCGGTAATCGAGAAGATTCGCGATTCGTATGGCATCACCATCGTGGTGATCGAACACGACATGCCAATGCTCTCCGCGATTTGCGACCGAATGATCGCCCTCGAACTTGGATCGATCATCGCCGAGGGAACACCAACCGAGATCCAGTCCAACGAAGCGGTGATTCGTAGCTACCTTGGCGACGACCCGATAGCGATCGCCCGGTCGGGCTCGCCTTACCGCCGACGTGGCACTTCTTTCTAGGACTCTTCGACACCAGCGAAGAGGTCGCGTCTGTTGAACGCCGCCGTCATGAAGCGACCGAACGCCTTGCGTCGGGTCAACCATGCGACCCGCACACCCGACTTGTCGGTGGCCAGGATGTGTTCGACAAGCCACGGGGTGACGGTGTGGACTTCGTCGCCCAGGATGTTGAAGATCTTCTTCGATTTTTCCCATTGCTCGGAGGTGAGGTCGTAGTCGCTGGTAAGAAGATCGGTGACCACGATGCCCGGCGACACCGTGCAGATCTGAACCGGGGTGTTGGCCGTGTCCTTGCGCAGGCCCTTCTGCACGTACCGCACGGCACGTTTGGTTGACCCGTAAGCCACCATCCCGGTTTGCGTGGCGCCGTCGGAACCAAACCCCTCGGTACTCCAGACTTGTCCGCCGCCCTGCGCGAGCATGTTGCGAATCGCGACCTTCGACCCAAATATCATGCCGGTGAGGTTCGTGGCGACCAGATCCTCAAGCGCCTCGTCGCTCTGTTCCCACAACGGCTTCCGTTCGATGCTCATGCCGGCATTGTTGATCCAGACGTCGGCCCCGCCGAACGCTTCTGCCGCGCAATCCCAGAGCCGCTGCAGCGCGGCCGGATCGGTGATATCGCAGGCGATGCCACATACCTTCGTTTCGCCATAATACTCTCCGAGTTCGGCGACGGTCGTCGCTACGGAGTCGGTCGATCGACCGCTGATCGCCACCGAGCATCCACGTTTCAAGAACTCGCGGGCGAGCCCGTTGCCGATGCCTCTAGTCGATCCGGTGATTACAACCCGCTTGCTCATCTTTACTCCCTTCAGCGGCGCGCCCATCGAGAGATCGTCGTCGCGTTGACCAAGTCTTCGACACGATCCTGCTCGCTCGGTTCCTGGCAGTGTTCGCCGAGAAACGCAGTGAGTACCGATGCCAGTGTGTCGCGTGCCAAACGGTCCGTGGAGCGCAACTCGGCCTCGAGAAACGATCGGCCCGATGTTTCATCGATCGGATCACAGATCGTGAAATGGTTGCCGTCAGCGATTTCGACGAGCCACGAGTCGTTCTGGTTCCGGCGAATGGCCTCGTCGAATGTTCGTCGCACCGGATCGTGAGCCTGATCGTCGTTGCGGTATCGGTCGCGGCTCGCCTCGATCACGCCGTCGTCGGCTCCCGCTAGCAACAAGATTGGCACCTTGGAGGGCACGGCGGTGACGCTGGCTTCGCCGTGGCCGAGCGACATGGAGGTCATCGTGTGGCCTCCGAAGCTAAAGGCGCAGGTCAGCCCGGAGACCCAACTCGGGTCGGTGTTGTGAAGGGCGACCGTGCCCCCGGCCGAATGCCCACCGATGGCAACCCGATCGAAGTCGATCAACCCTTGTACGGGTTCGTCGAGATCGGCGATGGCATCGAGCAAAGGACCCAATGCGGTGGCCGAGCAGTGGCTAGCGATGATGTCGGGGCCGAGCGCCGCCATGTCGACGCCGGGGGTGATGCCGCGACCGGCAGGCCCCAGCGATCCGATGTTCGCGTAGGTCGCAACGCAGTAGCCGGCTCGGACCAGCCGGATTGCCAACCATCGGTAGGAATCGGGCGTCACGTTGATTCCCGGGAGCACGATGACGAGTGGCCACGGGGAGCGGGATCGATCGGCGGCCACCAGTCCGGTGAGGCGCGCTGCGTCGAGCGCGCCCTCGTCGGCGGCGTAGTAAAGCGTCGCCATCGAGGCATCGGTGTCGGGAACCTCGAAGCCGAGGTGGATCGAGCGGACGATCACCGGTCTCCTGCAGGTGCATCGAGCTCTCCTGCAGGTGCATCGAGGGGGTCGAGGAAATAGTCGACTGTCATGGCGTCGGCCATCAGCTCGAGCACGTGGGCACGCACCTCGAGATGTACCGGATCGGTCGTGTAACGCTGGTATGCGGCCAAATCCGGCCAGGTGGTGGTGAGGCTCAAATCACATGAGTATCCGCCGTCGAGATTGTTGACGTCGACCCGGAGGTCGATCATGTCGTCGATACGACCGTGCATCGACTTCATCAGGTCGCGGCAGACATCGATCGTGGTGTGGTCGTGCAGCTTCACCAAGACACAGTGGACGTGCATGTCGGTAAGCCTCCCTTGCGACTCAACGTAGTGCTCCGTTCAGAGGAACGAGGTTTCCCCCGGCGGACCAGCGAATCTACGATCGGATCATGAACGACGCCAACGAAAGCCCACCGCCTTCCGCTCTGCACAAGTATGGCCCCGGCTCACCCCGGCCCTACCAATGTTTCATGGGCAGATGGGAGGGCCTCTGCAAAAGTTTCACGCCTGACGGCGAGTTTCTAGATAGCAGTGCAGTCCACATGGAGGTCTCTTGGATAGATGACAGCACCTGGCATCTGCACGAGCACTTCGACAACCTCTACGGAGTTGGCGAGACGGTCTACGACACACCGATCTCGGTCGACGGCAAACGCTGCTGGGCGAACAGCGAGATGATCAGCCTTGAAGGAACCGAGCTGACCGCATTCAATTATGTGTTCACCATCGATAGCTCGGTGACCAAAACCATCGTCTACAACAACCACTATTTCCTCGACCCGAACACGCGTCGCATCATCACCCACAAGGTCCGGGACGGGAAGACCAACCTATTTCAGATCCAAGACTTCGTTTGTGTGGAGCGGCCATGATCGTCCAAAGCGCGGCCGACGGCGACGCCCACTTCGTGATCGCCATGCGACAGCACACCGCGTTCGCCGGATCGCTGGCCCGAAACTTTGGCAACGACATGTTCGTTGGCCTCTCGCCACAAGGGCCGATGCAGTTCATCATCGAGCATCATGACCAGGGGTGGGTCGAGCTCGACGTCGAGGCGCCGCAGGACCCGGCAACCGGCCTGCCGTATAACCTCACCGCGACACCGCTTCCCCAAATCGTCAGCACCAGCGCTGGGTCGCCAGCCTTCAACGCCGAGCACCACCCGTTCAGTGGGCTGATCTCCTCGATGCACACGTTTGGGCTCTACAACGGTCGATACGGTCTGACCGACAAGGTCTTCCTGGACATCATCCCCGACGAGTTGCGCCCGAGTGTCGACGAGATGCTCGCCTCCGAACTCGAACGGCAAGCGGCTTTGAAGACCGCTCTCGAAGCGACCGACCCCGAGCATGCGTCCGACGAGTACGTCCTCCACGCCTATAAGCTGCATCTCCATCTGAATCCGGTGGGCGGCAGGGGCGACACCGAGTTTCCCCACGTGCCGCGGTCAGTCGGCGACGATGTTGTCATCTCCCTCGTCGAACGCAACGACGGCGTGTACTCCCTCGATCCGTATCCCTTCGCCCTCGATGGCCTCGATGTGTTCACCGAAGGGCGATATCTGTTTCCACAACAGGCGGGCACCGACCTCGGCGCGCTGCTCGCCGATACCGAGATCAGCGTCCAACATGTTCGGCTGGTCGCAGCGTGAGCGAATCGTCTGGACCCACGGGTTCATTCTCCAAGGGGCTCGGCCAATGGCTCGGAGCTGCCGAGGTTTACGGACCCGATGGCGTCTTTCTGGGTGAGGGCCGTGACACTCGAAGTGTCGAAGCCGACGACGGCGCCGGCACCATAATTCGAGGGTCCATTCTCTATGGCTGGGCAGTACACGATCGCAGACCGCGGCACCCACCGCCTGTACCAGGGACCTCTCAATTACGGCTTTGCCGAAGTGTTGGGCGATGGTCTGGTTTGTGCCCACAACTACTGGTCGAAACTCGGGATGTCGCAGCGGTTCTTTCTGATGGTGCTGCCCGATGGCACCCGACAGTTGTCGCTCGCGCTGATCTCGCGGGCGGAGGTCCTGAAGTACGTGGTGGTGGGGGAGTACCTGCGCCAAGCGGATGCGATGAGGCCCGCTCCTTTACCAGCGGCGCGACACGAGGGTGCCGACGAAGCCGAGATGTTGCTGCGGCGTCCTGGGTCATGGGTCGGCGAGCTCACCGTTCTGGATGGCGATCTCGCACCGATCGAGACGGTCGAATACTGCGAATCGATCGCGCAGACGACAGCCGGACTCGCTGTGTCAGTTGAAGGTGTGCACTTCGGTCGTGATGCCTCGTATTCGTTGGTCACCACCCCGACCGAGGCGTGGACTCCCACAGGCGACGTGCTCGGCTCGTTGAACATGGTCGGTGGTAGAGGCCAATCGGGGCACCTTCTGCATCATCGCGAGGAGACCCGGGTGTGGTTCCGCGAGGTCGCGGCACTCGATGGCACGATGAAGGGCGTCGTACAAATGTGGTATCGCGGCGAACAACGCATCGGTGCCATGTACGGTGCGCTCAGCTTCGAAGGGGCGTAGATGGCTCGCGACGACAGCTTTGATGGCGCATGGCTCGTCGCCGAGTATGTGCACGACCCCGATGGCACGTTTGTCGGCGTGCTGCGGCAACGAAGGGTGGTCGAGGTTGTCGCCGAAGGGCGCCTCCGGGTAGTCCAGACCTGCGATCCTGCCCCCGAGTTGGCCGGCCATCCGATGGCGGCCTTTGCGGGCGAGTGGGTTTTCGATCTCGAAGTCGTCGGCCAACATCGTCACTACCTCGGCCCCGATGTGATCGGTCTTGGCACCCAATGGCAACCAGGAGCGATGACCGGCAGTGGTGTCTGGCCGCGGTTCGGTCATGAGTTCACCAGTTATGGAGTGCTCGTTGGGCCCGACCGGCAGCTCACCGGAGGCTTCTTCTCGGTGGCCGGTCGGTCGGTCGCTGACATCGTCGGCGTCGCCGTGCCCGAGTCTGCGGGGATCGAGCCGACCCTTGACCTTGACGCACCTCTGGTGCGTCTTGACGATAGTTGGATGCTGACTCGAACTGTCGGGCCCCTTTCGGTTGCGGTCGATCGACCATCGCCACCTATCGAACGTCGACTACTGACGATGCACGATCCAGTTGGAGGCGTACTGCTCGCTATTGAGCAGCAAACAACTTTCGGCGATGAACAGACCGTCGTGTCCTCGATTCAGGTGACACGGCCCGCGAGCTGATAACCCGAGATGTATCGCCGGTCTTCGATAGCTCTTGTCACGTCCTGTTTGAGTAACGACGACCCCCGACTACGAAAGATTCCGATCTCCCCTGCGGAGTTCGAATCTCACCCCGTGGACTAGTACTGCGAATGGGACTTTCACGATGCCGTTTGCCAGACTCAACCGGACCGGCTAGCGGGAGGGATCGATGACTCAGATACATGGCGAGGTGGCAGAAGGGTTCGGGGCCGTCGGCGACGCCTTTGCCGACAACTTTGATGACCGCGGCGAGGTCGGGGCCGCTTTCTGCCTTTACGTCGGTGGTACCAGCGTGGTTGACGTCTGGGGTGGGATGGCTGATCCGGCAACCGGCCGCCCATGGGAGCAGGACACCCTCCAGTTGCACTTCTCGACCACCAAGGGCGTAGCCGCAATCTGTGCCGCCATCCTCCACGAAAGAGGCCAGCTTGACTACGACTCACCGGTGATCGCCTACTGGCCCGAATTCGCGGCCGGCGGCAAGGGAACAGTGACCGTCGCCCAGTGCATGTGCCACCAAGCCGGTCTGGCGGCTGTCGATACCCCGCTCACCCTCGATGAGATCTGCGACAAGGAACCGGTGCTACGCGCTCTCGAGATTCAGGAGCCCCTGTGGGAGCCGGGAACGGCCAACGGATATCACGCCATCACCTTCGGCTGGATCGTCGGCGAGATCGTGAAGCGGATCGATGGACGGCCCATCGGCCGCTTCCTGGCCGACGAGGTGGCCGGCCCTCTGGGCGTCGATTCGTTCATCGGGCTTCCGGAATCCGAGGAGCACCGGGTCGCCAAGATCATCCCCGCACCGGTGATCACTGACCCGCCGACCATCGAACTAATAGCGGCGATGATGGGTCCCGGATCCCTCGGCTATCGGGCGCTCACCATGGACGGGGCGATGCTTGTCGGCCAGGAATACGATCCCTCGGTTCCCCTCCAAATAGATACCTTCAACACCCGTCAGGTGCATGCAGCCGAGATTCCCGGAGCTGCCGGCATCAGCGAGGCCCGCGCTCTGGCTCGGATGTACGGGGCGTGTGTCAGCGAGGTCGACGGGATCCGACTGATCAGTGATGAAACCGTCCGGACGGTGAGGGCCGAGCGCTCGCGCGGCCCGGACAAGAGCCTCGTCGTGGAGTGTGCGTGGGGAATGGGATTCATGAGGCACCTTGATACGAATCCGATGTTGACCGGGGAATCATTCGGACACCCGGGAGCCGGCGGTTCGCTGGCCTTCGGCGACCTCGACCATCAGGTTGGCTTCGGCTACGTCATGAACCAGATGGGAAACGGAATCGCCGGCGACCCCCGGGCGAACGCGTTGACCGAGGCGGTCCGCTCCTGCCTCTGAAAGGCCGGTGTAGCCACTGTCGGTCAGTGAGTAGGTGAGGCGATGCAGTCACGGACGATCAGGCACGTGCTTCGAAAAATACACGCTCCTTTTTACCGTCGATGGCCTCCGGGCCTTCTACGACCTCGACGTGTCGGAAACCTGCCGACTCCAGGGCGGTTCTAACCTCAGCTGTCGAGTAGCCGCAGATGACGATCGAACCGGTCTCATGCGCAACTTCCGTTCCGTCCGCGAACTCTCGGATAGAGATCTCACGTGTGATTGCACGTTCCAACGGGTCGACTGCGAAGAGTCGTGTTTTCAATTCCAACTCCGTCCCAGTGCTCGTGCGTCGACGTGTCCCCAGGTCCGGCCATGGTGCGGGCAGTTGCAGATCACCGGCAGACGCATGCCCGTGATCCCAGTCGCTCCTGGGTAGATGGTGGTCCATGAGGAGTGTTCCACCCGGCTCCAGATGGGAATGAATCCGACGAAGCCCTACTAGATCGGTGGCGCGGGTCCCTCCTAGTCCGAACGAGCCGCATAGGAAGATAGTGCGGTACCGGCGCGGTAGATCCAGCTTGTGCATTGCCTGTTCGTAGAGGTTTGCCTTGAGGCCTTCCGCTGCGGCCGCCAAGGCGCACCAATCGAGCATGTCCGAAGAGACATCGGTGCCGTCCACATCGCGTCCGGACCGCAGGCAGGGAATCAATAGGCGACCGGTGCCGCAGCCCGCATCCAACGCTGGCTCGCCGCAACGCTCGACGACGTTCTGGAAGAATTCGACGTCNNNNGCTGCTAGTGCGATTTCGCCGAGGAGGCCGATGCGTTCGATCTTGTGGCCGTTGGCGGCCAGGTTGATGGTCATCCCGTCGATACCAGTGTCCATACACGCCTGGAGTTTTTCACCGACGGTGTCGGGATCGCCGTAGATCAGGATCATCTTGGCCATCTCGATGATTTCATCTGACCATCCCTTTGCTGCTCCAACCTCGCGCAAGTCCGATTCCGCCTCTTCCATGGTTGGGGCAACGCAGACCATCTGCAGTTTGGTAACCACGATCTCAGATCTGTCGCGTCCCAGACGGTCGCAGTGTTCCTCTAGGACCTCGAGCTTTCGAGGAATGTCGCTGACTGGGCCGCTCGAGAGGTTGGACTCGTCGGCGTACTGGGCGACCATTCGCAGCGTCTTCTTCTCACCGCTGCCACCGATCATGATCGGGATACGGGAGACAGGCCGAGGGGAGTTGACTGCTTCGGAAACCTGGTAGTGCTTCCCGGCAAGGCTCACCGTTTCCCCGCGAAGCATTGGAATCACGATCTGCAATGCCTCTTCAAGCTTTTCGAACCGGTCGGTGAACGTGCCGAACTCAAAGCCGAGGGAGTCGTGTTCGAGTTGGAACCAACCGGCACCGATCCCCAGGGTTGCCCTGCCCGACGAAACGTGATCAAGAGCGGTTACCGCCTTGGCCAGAAGGGTGGGGTGCCGGTAGGTGTTACCGGTCACCAACGCCGCGAGGCGGACTGTCTTCGTGTGCTGGGCGAGCGCTGAAAGGATGGAGTAGCACTCGAACATTGGCTCTTCCGGGGTTCCAATTCCCGGAAGCTGGTAGAAGTGGTCCATTACGAAGACCCTGTCAAAGCCGGCAGCTTCTGCCGCCTTGGCCTGGGCTACGACGGAATCGAAAATCGCCGCCTCTGGAGTGTCGGGGTAGGTGAAGTTCGGGATCTGATATCCGATTCGGGTCATCTCAAGGTCCTTCAATGGTTGTTCCAGGGGTTTAGTTGGTTAATGCCGTTCCAGAGCACCTGGAAGGCCACGTCCGCTTTGCGTCGATTCAGCTCGGAAACGACGGCCTAATCGAAATGGTGTTCGATGACCGGGGTCAGATAGGTCAACGAGAGCAGCTTCTTCGCTGGCGTCTGCCCGTTCCCCGCTGTAGTCAGGGCCCAGAGTAACCAGCCGATCCCGAGGGTGCAGATCATAAGAACGCCCTCCAGGAAGTAGGAGCCGAGTCGAATACCCGGGCTTGCATACTCAACGTTCGCCGTCTCCATGGCCCCAGTATTGCCGCCTTGCGAATTGACCACCTGCTTAGGGCGTCTGTGGTCTCTTGGGAGTGATCTTCGACTAGGCCGTTCTGGCAGGCCGCGTACGGGCCGCGAGACGTCGCGAAACAACGCGAACCAACGCGAACCAGTGATCAACTAGAACGGCATGCCAGAGACGGTTTCCGGGTGTTTGCGCAGGTCAGCGGTTTGGGGTGCATCGACCTGGGGGACCGAAGGTCGGAGGTTCAAATCCTCTCAGCCCGACAAGCAGTGTGCAGTTCAGATGGTGATTCTTGAAAGCACCATCTGAACTGCTGTGGCTTCAGGAGTCTGAAAGATCCTCCAGGCCGCTTCTCGTGTCTCGAAAGTTTCGGCATGGGGCTGCCGGGCTAGTATGGCGCCGTGTTCGACCCTCTCAGTGCTGGAGTTCTCGGCTACCTCGACGGCGGGTCGACATCCATTCTTCTCATAGCGATTGGAGGAGGAGTCGCGGGTATTCGGGTATTCGGGCGAACTCTCTGGTTGCGGTTAACCCGCCGATTCTCCAATACGCCCCCTAGGGGCTAGATAGTGAGACCGGTCTTACTCGAGACAGCACGCCATTGATTTCCAGTGACCCGGGTTCGTTCCGGGATCCGAATAGTCGGGTGTACCGGTCGGGAAGCCGCGTGCTACGCGGCATGCGCGCGACACCAGAAGAATTGAGGGCACTACTGTCGGCGAGTTTCTTCTCCGATGCAGTGCGAGCGGGGACCTTGGTCAATAGCTGGTTGTTGTCGGACGAAGAAACATTGCGGACCCGAGATTCGATACGAGATAAGGGCTCATGGAATGCGGTGGTTGAGCATGACCCGCTACCCGTGGTCAGTTATCCGTTTGAGTGGCCCCTCGGCATGTTCCTTGATGCCGCTAAGGTTGAACTTCGTTTGGCTCGTGCGGCGCTCTCCGACGGCTATGTCACTATTGACGCGACTCCTTTCAACGTCCAGTTTGTTGGAACAAAGCCAGTCCATATAGACATCGGGTCATTTGAGTCATATGTGGGCGGTAATAGTTGGATTGCCTACCGACAGTTCTGTAGGACGTTCTTGTATCCAATCCTGCTTTCGCTCTACGGAGATAGCTCAGTTCATCGGCAGTTAGCAGCAAACTCAATAGATGGAATAGATGCACAGAAATGCTGGTCAAGACTTAAAATCCGTCAGAGGTATAATCCGAGAATTGGCCCACAAGTACTGTTACAGGCGATTGCAGATCGTCGTGCTGTCAGGTCAGAAGATCAACTCGAGTCAGAATTGTCCTCTGCCGGGATGAACTCGACTGTGATCGGTCGGCAAATGACCACCCTTGCGAACTTGTTGGATCGACTGAATCCTCATACTGAGAAATCTCATTGGAACACCTATTCAGAACGAGTTCATTATACGGAAAAGCATCTTCAAGATAAGCATGAGTTTGTGCGATCGATAGTCAAAATACTACGCCCGAATATGGTCTTAGATATAGGAGCTAATGATGGCTCCTTTAGTTTGACCGCATCACCGTATGCATCTTCCGTCGTGTCGATTGATCGAGATGATCGAGTCGTGAATCTGTTCTATCTTTCACAAAGAGGAAAAGCCTCCAATATCTTGCCTCTCGTGGTTGATATTGCGGATCCATCACCAGGGCGAGGTTGGCTTAATCGTGAATGTGCACCATTTCTTCAGCGGATCAATCCGGACATAGTCTTCTGTCTGGCTCTTCTCCATCATCTTGTCATTAGTAGCTCAATCCCAATCGACTCGGTTGTTGACATGCTCGCTTCGTTTTCAGCTGAAGTCATTCTTGAAGTTCCCGCAATGTCCGATCCAATGGTCCAAATATTGCTTGGCAAGAAAGCCCATCAATCGGATTTCGTCGAGAGGTACCGAACTGATGACCTCTATCGAGCGATTGAATCCCGTTTTGTCATTCGACAGAGGGTCGAAATCGGGACCAGGACACTCTTGCACCTGGAGGTGTGCGACTCTTGAATGTCAATGCATCCAGTGGAACAAATCGCAGCCAGTGCGCGTTCAACCTTCTTTTAGCAGTTGATTGAATTGGAGAATATCGGTTACGTCGGTGACTGAACGGTCGTCGTACCAGGTCCAATAGCTTCTCTCCTGTTCAAGGACAGCCGGTAAATTTGAAAGGCACGCAAATACCAATCGGAATGTGTTTACACCGGCGAAGGAGTCGGAGACATCTGACCGGCATCGTGGCGGTAGCCGCACTGCACTAAACACGGCCGTTCTGGCCCAGATGGCGGCTGTCGATTCGTCTATAGAGACTGGTTCCTCCCAAAGCGGTCCGTGGTCGGCCTGCAAGACCACAATCGCAGAAGGGTTGATGGCATCGAGAAGTTCGGAAACTTGGCTTTGGAGGCAATCGAGTCCCATTCGGTAGCCATCGGGATCGTCCCAATCAGAGAGGTCCGGGACTCTGTCTTGCGTACGGTTCTGACAGTCCGAGTTGAGGGTAAATGGAGGATGAGCATGCATCATGTGCGCGACCACAAATAACGGCGAGGAGTCTGGAGAAGAATATTCGTCCGTCACTAAATCACGAATTTGGCTGACCAGGAACGCTTTTCCGCCGACAGTGTCCGGTTTGCTTAGAAGATCAAGTCCTTGTACCCAAGAGGAGATCCGGTTAGGAAGCAAGCCGTGATCAGCTAATCCAAGCAGCGGTGTCATGCGAGCTAGTTGATATCGGACCACAGCGTTGTGGAGATTGGTTGAATCTTGTACCAGACAGAGTTGGTATTGCTCAGTTGATAAATGATTACAGAATGGAGAGAATGGGGGAGCTGCCGTGATGAACTCATATCCCTGTGCAAATAAGGTTCGGTGTGTCACATTTTCCGGAGACATCACGAGGTCCTGACTCGTGTATTCGATCGGTGGTGCTTTGGCCGAAGGATCAGCCTGATACTCCTGTTTAAGGACAGCGGGCACCGACAGCCAAGTAATCGGGTGAGCAGCAAGCGCATTCTCAGCGATTACAAAACCGTCCGATTTGAGAGAATCTGAGAAATCAGAAATATCAATGTTGTACAACTCGCTCAACACGTCGGTTCTACCAAAAGAGTCTAGTATTAGATAATAGATATCTGGCGTCGAGTCCCAAATATCAAGTTGGGCATCCTGATCGGAATATGGAACTAGAATATTTTCATCAAGATTCACAAATAGTGAGTACTGAATGAGCGGAACAATAGTAATCACGAGACTTAACCAGAACACAAATAATCGAAAATGTATATTGGGAGACCAAATATAGACAACGCTGATTACGATAAGAAATAATACAAACCAACCAATTGGTCCGCGAATGCCAATTGGTAATAGGTCAAAGAATCTCAACTCCTCTACAACCTGATCTACTTCTCGGTACCAGAATAGGAGAAATATACTCGAGCTGGATATGAGACCCCAGCGAATTTGATAATCAGAACCACATGTGAAATTGAGAAAAAGATATATTATGATAATAATACATAATAGTGGAAAAAAGTACCTCAGAAGATCACTAACTTTGAGAAGATAGCGGTTCGCCAAGAGAAAACTCGAAAATGGAGCAGATAATAGAAAAAGCAGTGTCATAAAGGATCTGACAGAATCCTTTCGATTAAAATCAAACCCAGACACCGAAAATGTCCCTCCTACTACTTAGCTCTCAGCCCTGCGCACCTTCCAGGCCAAGGGTGCTCAAGAGACCAGTCGCCAACTCAGTCGACTGGTGCTGAGCGACTAATCGACCGGGGGCCCGTAATCGAATGCGGAAATCCAATCCACGGCTCGATGCTACGCGAGACTTCTCTAGAAGTTGCAACAGGGCTGAAGCGGCCGGAGACGCAATAGATGAACATGCCAGTCATCCTTGCTTTGGACATCGGTTCTAGCTCGCGTCGCGGCCAGCTAGTTGATCGGAAGTTCCGATTCCTAGTTGACAAGACGCCCCGTCGTCACAACGTGATTGATTGTAGATCCGATGGGTCGGCGACTCTTGACGCCAACGAGCTGACCGAGGACGTCATGTCGCTGCTCGATCAGTTGACGAAGATTGCGTCAGATCTCCCGGTCAGGATCATCGGCGTGGCTATTTCTTGTATCTGGCATTCCGTGGTGGGCGCGGAGCCTTCTGGTCAGGCCACGACCCCTATTCTCACCTGGGCTGACCAGAGACCTATGTCAATCATCGAGGAACTCCGACGCACTATCGATCACCGGAAGGCTCATCTTCGGACGGGTTGTCCAGTCCGCGCTCAGTACCTCTTGGCGAAGCTTGCATGGATCAAGCGATCAGAACCCACTTGGTTTTCATCAACGGCGCGTTGGGCGTCCCCGGCGGACCATGTTCTCGATCGGCTCGTCAATGACACCACCACCTCTTCGTCGATGGCCAGCGGGACCGGTCTAATGAATCAGGTCTTCGGGGGGTGGGATTCTGAGCTTCTTGCCACCCTTGGTGTTGCTCAAGAGGTCTTAGCGCCGATCCGTGATGATACGGAAGCTCACCTCAAGACTGAATACAACGACCGATGGCCACAATTGGTTGATGCGTTTTGGCTCTCTGCCACTGGGGATGGTGCGGCAGCGACCATTGGGGCAGCTGCCTCCAACCACGGTGATCTGACTATTTCGGTGGGAACCACATCAGCCGTTCGGCTCGCGCACCCTTTGTCGGTAGGACCGCCCCCCCTGGAGGCTTGGCGGTATCTCCTCAGACCTGGCCAGCCGATTAGCGGAGGTTGTCTTACGGATGGAGGATCGACGCTAGATCGCCTTTGTCGCGATCTGGATATCCCCGATGACGTCGAACAACAGGTTGCGCTTGACGCGATTTCGGCTAACTCTGACTCACTTCTTACGGGAGGTGAGCGAGGACCCTGGTGGTTCGAAGACGGTGGAGCCGACGTTCTGGACCCCGATGACTATCCCGATCCCGCAGTTGCTTGGCTCTCCGCAATTCGAGGCGTCTCTGGTCGTCTGGCCGAAATTGCGGCCGTCCTCGAGCAGGTTCACCCTATTAAGCGCGTGGTTTGTACGGGTGGTGCTTATGACCGATCACCCCTATGGCACACTGTGATTGCTGATGCACTTGGACGCCCAATCGTGTCTGCTCCTTTCGATGAGACCTCTCTGAGGGGAGTTGCCTCGTTAGCTTGGGACCGGGTCGACGTTTTGAACCGAGCGGGGTCGTTATCTCGGTTAGGAGAGTGCTGATGAAGGTAGGAATTGTTGGGCTCGGCCGGATGGGGGCCGCGATCGCCCGTCGGCTAAAGCTTGGGGGCCACAGTTGCATTGTGTTTGATATTGATGACGCTCTCGTAGCCGAAGTGGTGGCAGACGGCGCGCAGGGGGTAACAGACCTGGAGAAGTTGGCTGAGTCCTTCGAGGACGATCTGCGAATCATCTGGCTGATGGTCCCTGCGTCGGCCGTCGAGGCGGTCTTGGACGAGCTTGTTCCCCATCTCAGTCCGTACGACATTGTTATTGATGGCGGGAACACGAACTGGCTTGATGACCTTGACCGCGCCTCCGCTCTTGGTGCGCAGGGAATCAGATTGCTAGATGTTGGGACCTCAGGTGGGGTCTGGGGTCTAGACCGGGGCTACTGCCTGATGGTGGGTGGAGATACAGATGCAGTCGCAACCATCGTTCCAATCTTGGATACTCTCAGCCCTGGGATCGATGCTGCTCCGCGGACCAACGGACGTGTTGGTGACCCAACGCCCGGGGAAACAGGCTGGCTGCATTGCGGATCGACTGGCTCAGGCCACTTCGTAAAGATGGTTCACAACGGCATTGAATACGGAATGATGGCAGCCTTGGCTGAGGGTCTGGCCTTGTTGACCGCTGCCAGTGTTGATGTGATGGACCGTTTAGAGGGTTCTGAGACCGAGTCCGTTCGGGCAGCCGAGCGATTTGACTTCCGTATCGATTCGATAACGGAGCTTTGGCGCCGCGGTTCGGTAATTGACTCCTGGCTGTTGGACCTCGCCGCAAGAGCACTTGCTGAAGACGCTTCCTTGGACTCGTATGGGGTGCGGGTGAGCGATTCTGGTGAAGGCCGTTGGGCTTCACAAGCTGGAATTGAATTTGCGCTTCCTATGCCGGTTCTCTCTGCTGCCCTTCAAGCCCGATTCGCCTCCCAAGACTCCAAGGATACGGGTAACCGTATCCTCTCCGCCCTCCGCCACCAGTTTGGTGGGCACGAGAAGTCGCTGGTGCCTGATTTCAACTGACCACCCGACTTTTGAAGCGAAGGCTCTTGAAGGCGATCTTTCCTCGACTTCAGAACGATTGCGGCTAGATGTCGTGTCGCATTTTCAGGAAAATGTCTAGCCAGGCCAGTCTCGGGGTCGTAATCCCCTCGTACTGCAGTACCCACTTGAGCCGGATCCTTCTCGCCCTTAAAGAGTTGCCAGCTGAAGAGATAGTGGTCGTGGACTCGTCGCCCGATGAGCCCCAACTCGATGGGTTCTCAGTGCACCTCAGGCATCTGGGAGAGCGCGTATCGGCGTCGGCTGCTCGAAATATTGGAGCGAAAAACGTTAGTACCGACTACATCTTGTTTTTGGATTCGGATGTGCTGTTGTCGAATCAGGCGCGGGAAGTGATCGCCGAGATCCTTGAGAGCGCAGACGCCGATGTCGTCTGTGGGCTTTATCGAAATGATCCTCGCGAGAACGGCAGCGTCGAGGAGTTACAGAATGCTGTGCTTCGTCACCGACTATCGGGTGTCCGCAATCCGTCGGCGGTCATGGGATCGAGTTCGCACATGCTCGTTCGGCGAGACGTTTTTGAGCAAATAGGTGGGTTCAACCCAGAAATCGACAGTTATGAAGATTTCGAATTCTCGGCTCGATGCATCAAGTCCGGATTTTCGGTCAAGGTTGATACTCGACTCGACGCCGTTCACCTGAAGAAGTTCTCGGTTATCTCGCTTTTGCAGGATTATATCCGAAAGTCTTGCAAGGCGATTCTTGTCCGTGGCCGGTATCCCCTGGTGTTCAAGGGTCTAAAGATGAACCTTGGAGTAGCGGTTGTGGGGTCGTGGGTTGCTGCCATCTTGCTCCCGCTTGCGTTGCTGGGCGTTACTTTGCGTCCTGATGCGGGAATCGTTGACGTTGGCCTGATACTGGGATTGTTTATCTACTATTTGGTGACTAGCCAGAAGATCTTTTCTGATGCACGTATCGGCGTGAAGATGGTCGCCTTTATCGTCTGGCCATTGATCGCATGGAGTACTGTTACTGGCACGCTTGCTGGTATGACTATCTTGTTCGGCAGAAAAGTTAAAAACCTATTCCAGAGCTTGCTTGATTGGATCCGACTGGTACTGAGGATCGTGATCAGGAGAGGAATGCCTGTCCAGATCGTCCACTATGTAACTGCTCGATGCAACCTGAGGTGCGAGCATTGTTTCTACAAGGAGACGCTCGACGCACCAAACCCTGGAGAGATGTCCCTAGAAACGCTTGAGAAGACTATGAGCGAGATCGGACCAGTTCTCTGGTATTCACTTGCTGGTGGCGAACCGTTTCTTCGAAATGACTTGACTGACATCATTGGGCTTGTGCAGAAACGCTGTCGGCCTAAGGTGTTTTCATTCCCTACGAATGGGTGGTTCGTTGAGCGAACGTTCTCCCAGACACTCCGATCGCTTCAGCGAATGGAGCGTGGAAACTTGATCTTGTTCTTCTCACTTGATGGTCCCGAGGAGATTCACGACGCGATTCGGGGAGAGAACTCGTATTCCCGAGTGATCAAGTGCTTTGAGCGACTGCGACCACTCCAACGCTTGTATCCAAACCTATATCTAAATGTAGTTACAACTGTTACACCGGATAATGCGTCGGTGATGCCAGAGTTTGTCTCGGATGTGTTAAAAGATTTGAATCCAAATGCGCTTTCCATCAATCTCTTCAGATATCACTCACTTAATCATCCTCCAATTCCCGTAGAAGTCATTGATGCTTACGAGGAGGCAACTGGCAAATATGCCAACTACCTGACACATGGCGACGTAGACCACTACGGATTCTTTGGAAAAAGGGTATTGGCAATCAAGGAAGTGGTTCAGAAAGAGTTGATTCTTGACGTAGCGCGTAACGACACATTTGTCACACCTTGTACAGCAGGGTCCCTAAGTTATGTGATCAACGAGGATGGAAGCGTCGCAGCTTGTGAGATTCTGGAATCTGAGCAGAACCTTGGCCAACTCTCTGGGACACAGCGATCAGGTTTACCGCTTAGTGGAGAGCAATCTGAAGGCGCTTCGGTAGTGGTGGCTCTGGGCACTAAGCCGTCGACTGGGAATGGCAGCGACTCGAATGGTGAGGTCTCTTTCCGGTCACTCATTCGTTCAGAGCAAGCAAAGGAACTCCGGTCATGGATCCGCGACACTGAATGTCGGTGCACGTACGAGTGTGCGATGTCGACCAATACGCTCTTTTCTTGGCCGCTGGCTCGGTCTACCTACTTTCGGGTGTTCCGGAATCTGGTTACTCGTTAGGACTGGAGTCTGATGTGGCTAGCGGATATCGGTCGCGATGTTCTTTCTCCGCTTTGGCCGTGAGGCTCCGATCTTGGGTCGGTCGGTGTCCTGGCTAAACAGCGCGCATGGTCTAGATCTGGAGATTTGTACCGTATACCGGTCGAGTTCCTCTTTCGTCGAAAGCGGATACCGGTTGAGTAAGAGCCGAGGAAGAGCGAAGCCTTCGTAGTCGTCGGCGACTTCACCGCTTCCTTCTGTGTGGCGCGAAAGAACCGGGGTCAGCCCGGGTTTCGTTCGGTGGACCGTTCGAGGCGGGTTTGGGTTTCGGCGGCTTGGGCGACGACTAGGCCGAACTTCGCCTGGTCTCGTCGGCTACGTGAGGTTCTGATTTCAGAAGAGAGGAAAAGACGGGTGGTAGAGGAATCAGATCAGCGGAGTTGGACCTGCCAGACTCCACCAATGATGAATCTCGGTGAGGTCGAGAAGGTGGTCATAGTGGGCGGCGCGGGGCATGTCGGATTGCCTTTGGGGCTCGTGTTGGCGGACAACGGTTACGAGGTGACGGCACTCGATCGCGACGAGGCCGCTGTCCGCGCACTTAACGACGGACGGATGCCGTTCATGGAGGTAGGAGCAAACGAGTTGCTTGTCCGCATGATCGAATCAGGACGCTTAGTTGCCTCGACCGACAACTCCTCCGTGAGCGATGCGGATGTAGTCGTTGTGGTGGTCGGCACACCGGTTGACGAGCACCTGAACCCCGACCCGAATGCTGTACTGGACCTCTTCAAGGGCCTCTCGGAGTTTTTCCACCCGGGGCAACTCGTAATCCTGCGATCCACGGTCTTTCCAGGTGTGACTCGGAAGGTCGAAGACTGGTTCGCCTCGACACATCCCGGCGTTTCCGTTTCGTTTTGCCCAGAGCGAATCGCTGAGGGTTCCGCGCTCGAAGAGATCATGACACTTCCCCAACTCGTTGGTGCACGATCAGCCGACATCTCGCAGAGGGCGGAGGCGTTCTTTGGTGCAGTTGGAATTAAGACGATCAGGGTTGATCCGGAGGAGGCCGAACTAGCGAAGCTCTTCACCAACAGTTGGAGGTACATCCGTTTTGCTGCTGCCAACCAATTCTGGATGATGGCCAACGATTTCGGGGTCGATTTCGAACGTGTTCGCACAGCCATGAGCGCCGGGTATCCCCGGGCGGCCGATGTGCCGAGCGCTGGCTTCTCCGCAGGTCCGTGCCTATTCAAAGACACCATGCAACTGTCGGCCATGGTCGGTTACAAATTTTCCCTCGGAGACGCAGCCGTAGCTGTCAACGAGGGCGCTCCCCTGTATTTGGTCGAACGACTAGAGCGGCGATTTGACTTATCGTCCTCAACTATCGGCATCCTGGGCATGGCCTTTAAGGCCGATATCGATGACAACCGGAGCAGTCTGAGCTACAAATTGCGGAAACTACTGGTTTTCAAGGCTGCACAGGTTCTCTGCGCAGATCCCTATGTCGTGGACGAGAGGTTGGTATCACAGGAACACCTTCTTAAGGAGTCGGATGTGGTGATTGTGGCAACTCCCCATTCCGTCTATCGGACTCTTTCCTTCAGCCAGCCAGTCGTAGATATCTGGAATCTCTACGGGGATGGTGTCCTGATTTGACACAGCCACGTTGTTGCATCGTGATGCCGGCGAGGCTTGAAGGGGATGCCATCGGCCCTGTTCTCGACCGGATAGCGGAGAGCGTCACCCTACCGTTCGAGTGTGTTGTGGTCATCGACGATCCTGAGGATCCAACTATCCAGGTGGTTGCCAAAAAGACGGATGCTGACCGGCGGTTTCGGGTCGTTATTAACGAAGCCGTTGCCGGTCCGGCCGGGGCAATCAAGCTCGGTATCGCGAGGTCGAGTGCTCCGGTTCTTGTCGTGACTATGGCTGACGGCAGTGACGACCCAAGGGCGATTGACGATCTGGTACGACTAGTTGAACGTGGAGTCGTCATTGCAGCTGCCTCCCGATACATGGCCGGTGGCCAGCAGGTTGGAGCTCCCTTTCTCAAGTCAGCGCTTTCGCGACTTGCAGGTCTCTCCCTCTGGTTCTTCGCGAGAGTGGGCACCCATGACGCGACCAACAGTTTCAAGGCCTACGAACGGGGTTTCTTGGAAAGGGTCGGGATCGAGTCCGACCACGGTTTTGAGATAGGCCTAGAACTCGTTGCCAAGGCCCGTCGGTGTCGTCTGCGTGTTGCAGAAATTCCAACAATCTGGCTCGAACGATCGTTTGGGGACTCGGGATTCAGGCTGTGGAAATGGCTCCCGAAATATCTGCGCTGGTATTTCGTGGCGTTCACGAGATCGAGAACAGATCCTCGGTCAGACTGATGGGTGCCAAGGGTGGCCACATTGTGCTTACTGGCGCGGCCGGGTTCATTGGTGGGTACATCGTTGAGGAAGCGCTAAGCCAGGGTTATTCGATCACCGGGGTCGACAACTTCAGTAAGTATGGGAAAGTCGCCCGGTCCTATGACAACCACGCGAACTACGAGTTGGTTGAAGGGGATGCACAAGACGTCGACCTGTTGAAACAACTCTTTCTTGAGGCCGATCATGTCATCGCTGCTGCGGCGATGATCGGCGGCATCACCTATTTCCACTCGTACCCCTACGACTTATTGGCGATGAATGAGCGAATAATCGCTAGTACTTGCGATGCGGCAATTGAGGCCTTCCCTCTAGGCCGTTTAAAGAAAGTCACGTATCTATCCTCATCGATGGTCTTCGAATCGGCGGATCATTGGCCCAGCACCGAAGGAGAGGAGTTGCTGATTCCCCCACCTCACTCCTCCTATGGTTTCCAGAAACTCTCAACTGAGTACTTCGCTCGGGCAGCTTGGGACCAATACCGGATCCCTTTTACCATCCTGAGACCCTTTAACTGTGTGGGCATAGGGGAGCGTCGCGCTCTGGGAGATGTAGAAATTACCTCCGGGTCGGTGTCGTTAGCCATGAGCCATGTGGTCCCCGACCTGATCCAGAAGATCGTCAAGGGCCAAGACCCGTTATTGATCCTGGGTAGCGGGGAGCAGGTCCGTTGTTACACCTATGGCGGCGACTTAGCCCAAGGGATCGTCGGATCGCTTGACACTGACGCGGCAACAAATGAGGACTTCAACCTGTCGACCTCACGGGCAATCACTGTGCTTGAATTAGCGGAACTTATTTGGGTGAAAATACACGGGCGCGGCCGACCCTTTTCAGTTGAACATGAGGCCCCTTATCAGCATGACGTCCAGAAACGGATACCGGAGGTGTCGAAGGCCCGTGACCTCTTGGGATTCGTTGCCGAAACCCCAATAGAGGACGTGCTCGACGAACTTATCCCCTGGGTCAAGGAAGCTATAGAATGCGGCCAGATTTGAACCTTCTAAAAGCCTTTCGGGGTTCTGACGGAAGTGAGTCTTCGCAAGCGCTACTGGTCGGTGGTCTGGGAATCGTTCTCCTTTGGGCTCGAGCACCATTTGCAACTTCAAACTTTTATGCGGAAGACGGCGCCACATTCCTTACTGGCGCTCGGTCCTCCGGATTGTTTGAATCCTTGAAGGAACCGGTGGCCGGGTATTTCCATTTCATTCCTCGGCTCATAGGGGCTGGAAGCGCTCAGGTCCCCCTCACTAGAGCGCCCCTGATGACCGGACTTCTCGTTTTGTTCGTTGTTGCATGGGTAAACATGACGATCTATTTGGCTTCTAACCATACTCTTAGCAACCGGTGGTACCGGGCTTTGCTTGCCTTGAGCGTCACCTTGTTACCCATAGTAGGATTTGAGTCAATATCAAATTCCACCAACCTTCACTTTATTCTGGTTTGTGCATCCCTGGTTGTGCTGATGGGCGCACAGGAGACACCGTGGCGAAGGCTCAACGACAGCATGTTGGTGATTGTCACCGGCCTCAGTACGCCGTTGGTCTTGGTGTTATTGCCAGTAGCTGGATATCGATGGTGGCGGGACCGACGAGGCGAAGTTTCTCAGACCATCTCGCTGGTCGTCGTCGGTTGGGCGCTTGGTACCGCTGGCCAGTTAGGGTTGATGGTCAGTTTTGGCCAAGGTTCAAGGAGATGGGGCGGCGAGCCGGGGGTTGCGAGGTCATTGGTAAAGACGTTGTTCCTGCTGTTTGAGCGTGTACTCGGCTACAACTTCCTGCCCTTCTGGCCCAGGATCTCGGCGGAAGATTACTCCCATGGGGTGACTTCAGATCTGGTAATCCGAGCTGTTGTTCTGACGGCCTTCGGTGGACTCCTAGCCGTGTTTTTCCTTCGTTCTGTTCGTGTTGGTCTTCGGTGCAAGGAAACTATCCAGGTGTTGTCGGTAGTTGTTTTCCTGTCGGTCGGAATCGGCTACTGGCTTTTCCTGGCCACCATGTTTTCTGCCGAACCGCGTTACGCGATCTTCCCGGCATTCTGTGTCCTTTATGCTCTCCTCACCTCCGTTGAGATCTACACAGGACCCGGACGGAAAAAAGAATGGGAAAAGTGGCCCAAGGTGCTTCTCGTGCCTTTAGTGGTGGTCGTCGGATTCGCCTCCCATTGGACACCGAGCGAGATCAGGAGCGATGGTCCGACCTGGTCAGCAGGCCTGCATGTGGCTGCAGAAGACTGCAGGATCCGAGAAGCGATAACAGCGAAAGTCCCGATCATTCCAACCTACGCGGACTGGAACGTTGAACTGGATTGCGAGGAACTGTTAAGTGCCGTGGGTGGGGTTCAGCCCTGATTTCGGACACGGCTCTGCTGATTGGGAGGTGGGCCTAGTCGAGTTTGGTCATGGAGGCGGCCACGTGGCGTCACCCAACGCACCGACAACCACCGGGCGGACGGGATC
>LWDU01039237.1_pt1 | contig 31913 bp, 27 predicted proteins | sample 727161 | NCBI WGS metagenome assembly LWDU01 (sample SAMN04566230, study PRJNA314399) | hydrothermal vent metagenome | isolation source: deep sea hydrothermal plume seawater | place: Mexico: Gulf of California, Guaymas Basin | collected 2004-07-11
TAAAGGACATCGCCGTGCAGTTGGGCGATGGGCGAGTTGGCGCGGGTCCAGGTGCCCGTGGCCATGTGGTAGGTGCCGGCATCCTTGACGGCTGTAGCGGTCTGGATCTTGCCGATGGCGTCTTGTTGGGCGCTGGCGCAGAGGCCAACGCTAAGGGCGGCGGCCATGGTGAGGGATGTTCGAAGCATGGAAGGATTCCTGTGTTGCAAGGTCAAAAAGGGGCCGCAGGGCGGCAGGCAATAATTATTGAGGGCTGGAGAGCCGTCCCGTTGAACGCGGGGATTGCTTGTTCGTTCGTGCCTGAGCTGGTCAGGCGCGCTTCCAAGAAGCCCAGTCTCCAGAAATATGCAGCGGCCCCTTGGAGCCACTATCGAAAGCTAGCCCACGATTGGCGGCCGGGGAGCCCAGAAACCCCCCTGGCTTAAATTCTTGGCCCCTGGTCGGGCCAAACCTCGCTTCTGGGCCCCTCAGGCGCCCTTGACCAGGCGGGGAATCCAGGCCGGATAGGTAAATTCGTTGCCTTTCGAGGCCGCCACGGCCCCCTGAACGCCGTAGACGAGAGAGCTCACCAGGATCAACAGGGCCAAGATCAGCCCCACGGGGATCAGCACTACAGTCAGAACCAGGGCTCCAGCGACGACGCCACCGATGACCACGGTCAGGCGAAAATTGAGAACCTCCAGGGCGTGACCCGCGGAAAACGGGTCGGTTTCCTTGCGCACCAGCCAAATGACGAGCGAGGAGAGCAGTCCTCCAAAGGGCACCACAAAGCCAGCCAAGGCACCAGCGAGGTGGGCCGCCAGGCCCCAGTTGCGGGCTTCTCTAGTGGTGTTCGCTTGCATCCCTTTCAAGGCAACCCCGGAGGGCTGAAATACGCAAGCAGGCAGCCCCAGGCTGCCTGCTTGTGATGAGAGACTCGAGCTCCGAAGGGCTCAGGAGCCCAGGGCAGCCATGCTGCGGGCGCGCTCGCCAGCCTTGGTCCCAGTAAATTCTTCAGCAAGTTTGGCGATCTTCTTGAACAACTTTTCGTTCTTGGGATCCCCGTACAGCTTCTTGAGGCGCTTTTCTAGCAAGGCCGAAGCCTTGATCTCACGCTTGCCCTCGTCGCTGTCGAGGCTGACCTGGATTTCGGTAGCGCGGTCGTAGAGCTCTGAGCTGCCCTTGAAGTTCTTGAGGGCGGCCTTCAAGAGGCTCTCGGCCCGAGAGGCATAGCCGTTGTCGATCAGCCAGTTGATGCGCTCGAGGCGGCTCTCGCTGCGCTCGATGAAAGCCAGCACGGCGAGTTCGGCATCTGCGCTGAGCTCGGCGTCCTGGCCGACCTTCTTGGCAGTCTCGACGGCCTTGGACACATCGCCCTTGGCAAAGCTCTTCCAGGCCTTCTTGAGTTTCTTGGGCGTGTCGCTGGGACCCAGCTTGCCGCGCTTGATCTCTGCCTCGATCTGCTCGCGGACACGCTTGCTGACGAAGTTGCCCTTGGAGAGCACCTTGCCATCCGCGGATAGCAGGGCGAAGTTGGGCAGGCCGTTGGAACCGGTGCGGAAGGGGCTCTCGTTGGTCCACATGGCCTCGTTTCCGAGCCACTTGTGTTCGAGCACGAACTTCGTAGTGGCACCGGGCGCGGTGCCCTGGGACTCGACGAAGAGCACCGCGAGGTCCTCACCGTATTCTTCTTGAAGCTTGATGGAGGCCGGCACGGACCCCCCGACACAACCGCCTCACCGCGTGCCCCAGAACTCGACCAGCATCGGTTTTCCGCGCATGTCCGAGAGACTCTTCGCCCCCATGGCGTTAAAGGCCGGGGTGCGGAAGCTGTAGGAGACCTGGTCACCGACGCTGACGCCTTCGGGGGCCGAGGAGCTGAGGCCGAGGGCCACTCCCGCCACGATGGCGGTGGCGGCTGCGTGCACAGTGTATTTGGAGATCATGATCGTTGTGGTCGAAGGATGCCCGCCGAATTGGAAGCGGTGGGTTGCAGGGCCGAGTTGGCAGGGCAGAGGGCCTGAAGAAAGGCTCCAGTGGCCCAGAGCAGCTCCGATGAGGCGGCTCCTCGGAACTACTGTTCTTAAAGAAACAGCCTGAAGCCAGCTTTGTCCACGGCTGGGGGGGCACTCAATAACGCCAATCCCGGCCTGCAGCCTGGGAGGCTGGGCGGCTTACAGAATACTTGCCATCCAGCGCTCGGGAAGGCCAATTCCCACGACCTCGACGGTTCCAACTAGAGCCGTTGCCGGGCGCAGGCAGAATCCCAACTTGGGCGCAACGAAAGTCACCGTGGCGGCGCAGGTGAGAGCTTCGGGCGCTGCGCGGCCCGAGTCGGCTTCCAACCCCGAGGGCAGGTCGAGGGCCAGGACCGGGGTTGTCGTGGCCTTGCAGAAGCGCCCGGCGGTCTCGAGAAGCTGGGCCTCACGGGCGCGCAGAGGGCTCTTGAAGCCCGTACCCAGGAGTCCGTCCACGAAGAGCGCGGCGCCCTTCGAGTCTCGGCAGTAGCGCTCCAGCGCAGCGGGCTCGTCGATGCTGACGATTTTGATCCCGAGGCCCAGGCAAGCCCCTCGAAAGACTGTTGTGTCGGCGCTGCGACTGCCCGCGCTGGCGCAGTCGAGGAGCACCACGGTCGAGCCCGCTATGGCCAGATGCCGTGCCAAAACGAACCCGTCGCCGCCATTGTTGCCCCCACCGGCGAGGACCAACACCGGGCCCACGGCGGCTTGCAGGTCTTTTCGGAGGTCGAAGAAGCGGCGGGCGAAATTGGCTGCCCCGCGGCCTGCATTCTCCATCAAGACGGCGGAGGGCACCCCGAGCCGCTCGAACGCCAGGCGATCGATGCGGCTCAAGGCCTCGCAACTCAAAGGCGGCAAGCAGCCCATCAGAGGACCTCGACAGTCATCGTCGAAGCGTGCCGCTTGAAAGCCGCCCACTCTGGCTGCCTGGCCCTTAGAGGCGGCTGTGACGGGACAGGAACTCCTGGGCGCGTCCAGCGCAGGGTGTGTCCCCGTACTTCTTGATGACCTTGCGGTAAACCTTGGCGGCCTTCTCGAAGTCCCCCGCCCGTTGGGCAGCGTTTCCCTTTTGCATCATCTTCCACGCACCCAGATCGGCCTTGGCCGCGGGGTTCTTCTCCAGGGTCTTCTGTTCGGCCTTGGCTTGCTTGGCCGAATCAGAGCCCTTGAAGAGGGTTTGAAGCTCCCCGTAGATCTCGATGGAGCCGCCGAAGTCGCCAGCCACGGCCAAGGCCTCGGCGCTCTTCAGTTTGCGCTGAAGCAGTCCCTGGATGTCGTCTCGGGCCTGAATCAGGGCCTCATCATCAGGGCTCTTGCCAAGCCCCTTGAGGATGGCTTTTTGAGCCTTGCCGAAATCCTGGGCGGTGATCAGCTTGTTGATTTTCTTGTGCTCGCTACCGGGAATGCTGGAGACAAAAGCAGTGTCTTCGAGCAGGGCCGCGATCTGCTCATGACTGACACTGCCAGGGTGTCCGGTCCAGACCACGCGTCCTTTGGCGTCCAGCAGGGCGCCGGAGGGAAAACCTTTCACTCCATAGGTGCGGTCGGCTGTTTCCCCTTTGACCTTGGCGATCGGGTAGGCAATGCCCATCTTCTCGATGTGCCGTTCAAGCAAGCCGGTCGGTTCGTTGGACACGCCAACGATGACAAATCCCTTCTCGCCAAGCTCCCCTTGGAGCTGATTGAGTTCAGGAATTGCCGAGTTGCAGGGGCCTCACCAGGTGCGCCAGAAATCGAGCAGAACCACCCGGCCGCGCAGGGCTCCCAGGGTGTTGGCTTCGGAAAGGAACCATTCGCCCTCGATTTCCGGGGCCAGGTCGCCCACTTGGACGATCTCGGCCACCGGCGCAGGTTGGAGTGTGGCCGCCAGGGCCAGGGAGAGAGAAATGAGTTTCATGGCAAAAAAGTGGTTGGGCAAAAGCCAATTTGCACTGTAGGCGTTCGCTTGCTTTGAACTTGTCTCCTAATGGATGCTGCTGGCAGCCTACAGTTCCTGGGCCTGGGCGAGACCCCGATTCCTGGAGACTCGCCAGGGAGACCCACTGGACAAACAGGAGATGTACAGTAGAGCTCGTGTGCATCCTCGTGCAGCTCCTTCTCGCCGCGACCCTACAGGCCCCCGCCGAGGGCGAGGCCCTGTGGCAAGCGGGAAAGCGCCTGGAGGCCCTGGATGCCATGGCGGCGGAACTCACAGTCCGTCCCGAGGACCGGGTCCTGCGGTTGCGGCTTGTGGAGCGCGAACTCGAGCTGTCGCGCTTTCAAGGAGCCCTGGCACACGCGCGCCCCTTGGGCCCCGCCGGCAGAGGGGCCATCGGACGGGCGCTGTATTTTCTTGGGCGCTACGCTGAAGCTCTGGAGTACCTGTCCCGCGACCAGGCCGACGAGGTGCTCCTGGCGGTGGAGAGCTTGCGCGCCCTGGGGCGCATCGCGGAGGCGGACAGCTTGCTGCCACGGGTCAGGGGACTGTGGGGTTCGGAGCACCCCGCCTACCGCCTGCTCAAGGGGCGCAAGCTCCTGCGCGAGGGCGACGGCCCTGGCGCCGCTCTCGAGTTTGAAGCCGTCCTCGCGCGAGCCCCCCTCGAGGCCGAAGCGCACTTTGGATTGGGACGCGCACTTCTGGCGAGCGGCAAGAGAGCAGCGGCCCTCGCCCAGCTCGAGCGCCATCGACGCTTGATGCCTCTTCTGGACCGCCTCGACTTCGCCCGCCACGGATTGGCCCTGGCGCCAGGCGGTCCCGCCAACCAGGCCGCTCTGGGCGACGCACTGCGGGCGCTCTTGGACTTTGACATGCGCCTCAAGCAAACCGGACTCCCCGGCGAAGCCCGCGCGGCCTATGCCCGGGCCTTTGCCGGGGCGCGTGGCGCGGACCTGGTGCCCATAGCCCTGCGAGCGGCGCGCTTTGAGGTCGAGGTTCTAGACCGGCCGGACCTGGGTCTCGCGCTCCTCGAAGAGGCGCTTTTGCGCCACGAGGCCGTGCGCTTGCGCGTGCGCGCCGCGGACCTCTGCGGCACCCTGGCCGAGTATGCTCGGGCTCGCGCGCACCTAGAAACAGCCCTCCATGCGCGCCCCTCGGACCAGTCCATCCAGCAGCGGCTGGCCGAGTTGAATAGAGCGAAAGAGGTCAAGTGAGGCGGCTCTTTTTGCTCGCTCTCGCTTGCCTCGCTGGATGCGCCGACGCACCAGTTGACGCGCCGCCCCTGCGTTTTTCGCAGCGCGCTGGCGCAGCGAGGCTAGCCTTCATCCATGTAGCCGGCATCAGCAGCCAGCGCCAATTGCCCGAGACCATGGGCGCCGGTGCGGCGGTTTTCGACGCCGACTTGGACGGGGACCTCGACCTTTATTTCGTCCAGAGCGGCGCCTTGCCCCTGCAGGCCGAGCGCGCTGGCGAGCCGCCCAACGAGCTGTGGCTCAACGATGGAGGAATGAGATTTTCCAACCACACAGCCATGAGCGGCGATGCCGCCCACCGCGGCTACGGCATGGGCGCCTCGGTGGGCGACACCAATGGTGACGGCTACGAGGATCTTTTCGTGACCAACCTGGGGGCCGATGTGCTGTTGGCCGGCGAGCCTGGTGCTTCCTTTCGCGATGTGACCGGGGCGGCCGGGATCAGCGTCACCGGCTGGAGTGGCGGTGCCATTTTCTTCGACCCCGATAACGACGGCGACCTCGACCTGTTCATCACCGGGTACCTCGAAATCGACATCGAACACCCGCAAGTCTGCGGTCTGCAACGCGAGGGGTGGCGCAGCTACTGCCACCCCGACGCCTACGCGGGAGTGCCCGACAGTTACTGGCTCAACCTGGGCGATGGCCGTTTTCGGGACGCCACCGAGAGCGCAGGCCTTTGCGACTCCGCGGGCAAGGGACTGGGGGCTGTGGCGAGCGATTTGGACGGCGACGGCCACCTCGATATCTATGTAGCCAATGACAGCGTGGAGAATCGGCTTTGGCTCGGCGATGGAGCGGGACATTTCAAGGACGGCACCCTGCTCGCTGGGGTGGGCGTCAACGGATTGGGTCTAACCGAGGCCGGTATGGGGCTGGCCACGGGCGATGTGGATGGCGACCTGCAACTCGACCTGTTCGTGACCAACTTCGACGACGAGTCCAACACCCTCTACCGCGCCGAGGGCGCCGGGCTCTTTAGCGACATCACCCAGATCGCCGGGCTCGAGGGTTCATCGCGCCTGTCGGTGGGGTTTGGCGCGCTGCTCGAGGACTTCGACGGCGATGGCGATTTGGACATCGCCGTGGCCAACGGTCACATCATCCACAACATCGAACTCTACCACGACGGCAAAACCTGGGCCCAGAAGCCTTTGCTCTGGGCTGGCGACGGGGCCGGGCACTTCGAGAATGTGAGCGCGACGAGCGGCGACCTCTGCGCCACAGCCGTGGTGGGCCGCGGGCTGTACGCCGGCGACTTGGACGGCGACGGCGATCTCGATCTCGTGCTCACCGAATGCAACGGTGCGGCGCGGCTCTTCGAGAACCTGGGCCAGGACGAACGGGCGGTGGTGCTCTCCGGCCTGCCCCGAGGCACTCTGGTGGAGTTTCACCTCCGAGACGGCACCACAATCCTGCGCGAGGCTGGCCCCCAGCCTTCGTACTTCGGCAGCGGCTCGGCCAGGTTGCATTTTTCGGGGGGTGCCATCAGTGGTCTAGACCTGCGGCTTCCTGGTGGCCCATCTCTGTCCTGGCCCGCGCCCCTCGCTCCCGGTCATTACCGCGTTCGATTGGACCCTCTGGAGCTGGTCCCCGAGCCCCGGGAGCGAAGCGCCAAGTAGGTGCCGCCTCCCCCGCCTTGAAGCGGGGCGTCCGGCTCAGGCCGGGCTGGGGGTCCCTGGTTCCGAATCAGACGAAGGCATCGCTGCGCGCTCGCAGCCAGTCCGCCTCGAACTCTTCGGGAACCGGCTGGCAGAGTAGCGAGCCCGGTTCTATGAACTGGAATATCTCGTCGTAGCTCAAGACCCGCAAGGGATCCACCCTGCGCATGATGTGCCGCGGTTCCAGTTCCTCGGGCCCATCGAGGCCTGCCGCTCCGAGGATTTGGAGCAGGGACTCCACGGTTTCGCGTTGGAAGCGCCAAACCCGTTCGGCCTTGTCGGTCACATCGAGGCCGGCCACCAAGCCGGGCACCTGGGTGGCCACCCCCACGGGGCATTCGCCGGTATTGCAGCGCCGAGCTTGAATGCAACCGAGGGCCAACATCATGCCCCGTGCCGAATAACAGAGATCAGCTCCCAGGGCAAAACAGCGCGCCATATGGAAGCCGGTGATGATCTTGCCCGACGCGAAGATCTTGATCGAGTCGCGCAGGCGAAAGCCCGAGAGCGCGTTGTGCACGAAGGCCAGGGCTTCGGTGAGGGGCGTGCCCACCGAATTGCTGAACTCGAGCGGCGCCGCGCCGGTGCCTCCTTCGCCACCGTCGACGGCGATGAAGTCGGGGTGCATACCGGTCTCAGACATGGCGTGGCAGAGCCCCAGGAACTCGGAGCGCGAGCCAAGACAGAGCTTGAAACCCACGGGCTTGCCCCCCGAAAGCAGGCGCAGGGCGTCGAGAAACTCCAGCAGTTCTAGCGGCGTGCTGAAAGCGCTGTGGGAGGGCGGCGAAAGCACATCCTGGCCCAGGGGCACATGACGGATCTCTGCGATCTCGGCAGTCACCTTGGCCGCGGGCAAGATGCCGCCGTGGCCGGGCTTGGCTCCCTGCGAGAGCTTGACCTCGATCATCTTGACGCTGGGCAGGCGCGCATTCTCCTCGAACAGCTTGGGGGAAAAGTTGCCCTGCTCGTCGCGGCAGCCGAAGTAACCCGTGCCTATCTGCCAGATCAGATCGCCGCCGCCAGCGAGGTGGTGGGCGCTGATGCTGCCTTCCCCTGTGTTGTGGGCAAAGCACCCTCGCTTGGCGGCCCGGCTGAGGGCCTCCACCGCGTGGGAACTAAGGGCACCAAAACTCATGGCCGAGATGTTCAAGAGGGCTGCCGAGTAAGGCTGCTCGCAGGTTGTCTCCCCCACCAAGGTGCGTGGCGTTTCCTGGGGGCCGGAGTGAGCGCGCAGGGAGTGGTTGATCCACTCGTAGCCCTGGGCGTAGACATCTTTTTGCGTGCCAAAGGGCAGGGTGTCCACAGCGCCCTTGGCGCGCTGGTAGACCACCCCGCGCATTTCGCGGTTGAAGGGCGCGCCGTCGGTGTTCGACTCGATGAAATACTGATTGATCTCCGGCCGGATCAGCTCGAGCAGGTAACGGCCGTGGCCGAGGATCGGGAAGTTGCGCAACACCGCGCGACGGGTTTGCAGGGAATCGTGGATGCCGAGCAGAATCAAGGGCAACACGAGGGCGTAAGCCCACAAGAACGGCGGCCAAGAATGGCTCAACAACCAAACCGCGATCAGAGCCAAGACCGAGACGGTGTAGAAGATGTGACGCATGATTTGCCAGAGCGGACGACCGCTACGCGAGCTCCAGGGTCAATTGAAGCTTGAGAAAATCGACTTCGCTGAGCAGCACCGAGATGGCGTAGCCCTCGGAGAAGGAGCGATGGCCGCGGCCGACCTGGATCGTGAGGGTGGGGCCCTTGACTCGGCCCCTCTGGCCGATGGCGCGGGTGGGCAGGAAAGCGGTCACATTGTAATCAGTAAGCATCACCTCCATGCCCGCCGGCATGACTCGGCGCACCTGCGCGTCGAGTTTTTCGCCTCGGTGCGGGTCCATGTACTGACAGATTTTCAGGTCCCCCAGCGCCCGCGAGGCCATCTGGGCCACTTCCGAGCGCACCGATGCGTGCTGGGCGACTTCGTTGAGGTCCTCCAAGAAGTCCTCGGTGCAGAGTTCTTCCCGGGCGCCCTCTTCGCCGCTGGCGATGCGGTGCAGCCAACGGTGTACCACGAGATCGGGGTAGCGCCGAATGGGCGAAGTGAAGTGCAGGTAGGCCTCGCGGGCGAGACCAAAGTGGGTGGCCACATCCTCGTGGTCGTGGACCTCGTAGACAGCGCGCTCGATGAGCCCCATGATGCGTTGGGTCAGGGCGTCCGCGTTGGGCTTTCTCCGGGCAGCTTGGATCAAGCGCGCGATGTCGCGGCCAGTCAAGCGGTCCTTGTCGGGCACGCGCAGGCCAAAATCCTCGAGCATCTTGATCACCGCGGCAATTTCCTCGGGATCCTTCTCGGGGTGCACGCGGTAGATGGTGGGCAAGCCGCGGCTGCGAAAAAAGTCCCCCACCGCCTGATTGGCGGCCAGGGCGGTTTCCTCGATCAGCGTCTGAGAGAAGTAGCGCGCAGCGTCGACGCAGGCGACTACTTCATGGTCGGGGCCAAAGACCAGCACGCGCTCGGTGCTCTGCATGCGCAAGGAGCCGCGGGCATCCCGTTGGGCTTGTTGTTGGCGCGTCCAGGTCTCGAACAGGCGCAGGGGCTCTTCGAGGAAGGCGATGGCCCGCGCATCCTCCGTGTCCTCGCGGTCGAGGAGTTCCTGCACGGCCTTGTAGGTGCTGCGCTTGACGCTCTTGATAACCGTCTTTTTGACCTCGTAGTCTTCGCGCCGGCCTTCGGAATCGAAGCGCATGATCACCGAGAAGGCCAGGCGCTCGCGGCCCTCCACGAGGGAGCAGAGGCCATTGGATATCTCCTCGGGCAACATGGGAATGACCTGGTCGGGCAGGTAGACGCTGGTGGCCCGCGCCAGGGCCTCGGCGTCGAGTTGGGTTCCCGAGTTGACATAGTGACCGACATCGGCAATGTGTACGGCGAACTCCACGCCGCCCTCGGGACGGGCTTTGATGGAGATGGCGTCGTCGAAGTCCTTGGCGTCCTCGCCGTCGATGGTGAAGATCGTCTCAGCCCGTAAATCGAGGCGGCCTTCGAAGTCTCGCGGGCCAGGATCGGGGGGCAAGGAGCGCACCTCGCTGAGCACCGCGGCGGGAAACACCGTGCGTACGCGAAAGGAGCCCACGAGTTCCATCTCCTCGGATTTCTCGTCCCGGTAGCAGGGCGGGCCGGTGTCCATGGCGCCAAAACCCGCCGGTCTGGAGTCCACAATTTCACGGGGCGTGACACCCCGCTCGCCCAGGCGCTCGGCGTCCTGGGCGGCGTGTCCTTCCTCGCCGGTATCGAGGGTCCAGCCCCGCGACTCTTCCTCGCCGGGCGGCTCGGGCTCGCTGCCGGTGGACTTCAGAAGATCCTTGAAGCTCTTGAAGGTCTCGTCGCTTGGGTCTCCCATGGGGACATCCTACCGGGTTGCGGCATGCGATCCGAAGCCTGGCCCCCGAATCAGCGCCTTTGGTTTTCAGTCCAAGCTGGCGGGCGGCGAGCCCTGGGAACGGCTGCTTTGGCGGTATGCCGCTCGAAAACTCATGCCCGCCTGGGTCGCCTCGAGGGCCTTGCGCGTGACTTCCAGGGCCGGATCGAGGGCCGCCGTCTCCAAGGCATCGGGCTTGAAGCGCAGCCCTTCGATGAGCCGCGCCGTGAGGGCCAGAGCCGCTTGCGAGCGGTCGTGGGCGCGAAAGAGCGGCGCTTTCAGCAACTGGAAGTCGCGGTGGTAACCCGATGGCAGCCCAGCGATCACCGCCCGCAGGCTATCGCGGTCTGCACCCAACTGGCGCCCATGACCGCGCAAGAGCTCGATCAGATCAGGGTTGCGCTTGTGGGGCATGAGCGAGGAACCCGTGGTCAGCTCGACCGGCAGGTCCACGAAGCCAAACTCCTCCGAGGTGTAGAGCCACAGGTCGCAGGCGAGTTTTTCGAGATCCAGGCCGACGCTCTCGAGGGCGTTCAGGTAGGCGAGTTCGGCACGGCCGCGAAAGAGCTGGGCCGCGGTCACCGGCTCCTCGGGACCCTCGAAACCCAGGGCCCGCGCCACGCAATCGCGTGCGAGAGGCAGGGGCACGCCGTAGCCCGCGCCGCTGCCCAGGGGGCAATGCTTGAGGCGCAAACTCGCGGCGGCGAGTTCTTGGGCGCTGGTGGCGAAGGCCAGGCGGTGGGCCGCGAGCCAGTCCCCCACGCTCGAGGGCATGGCGCGCCGGAGGTGGGTGTAGCCGGGCAGCGGCAGGCCCCCCTGGCGTTCGGCGAGGCCGGCGAAGGCCTCTTCGAGTTGCGCCAGGCTGGCCTGGCTCAGGGCCAGGGCGTCGCGCAACCAGAGGCGCATGTCCAGGGCAATTTGATCGTTGCGGCTGCGGCCGGTGTGCAACCGTTCGCCGGCCTCACCGATGGCCGCGGTCAGGCGGCGCTCCACCGCCGAGTGCACATCCTCGTCGCCAGCTTCCACGGTCCACTCGCCCCGGCTCCAGCTCGCGAGCAATTCCCGCAAGCCGCTGTGCAAGGCGCCGTGGTCCGCGCTGGAGATCAACTCGGCTTCAAGCAAACCGTCGACATGGGCCAGGGAGCCCCGAATGTCCTGCTCCACCAGGCGCTGGTCGTGTCGCCAGTCGTCGCCGATGGTGAACTGCATCATCTGGGCGTCGATCTCTTCGCCGCGGTCCCAGACGGGCGGGTGGAAGGGGCGGATTTCGTCGTGACTCATGGTCTCGCTGGGTTCAGGGTGTCGAGTAGAGGCTCAGTTCTGCGCTTGCGAGGGCGCCGCGTCAGCGAGGGCCTGCGAGGTCGCGCCAAGCCCGCCGGTGGCTTGCAGGCAATCCCGCGCGAGATCTCCGTAGAACCTCGCGGCCCGGGCCAACTCCGTGCGAGTTATGAATTCGTTCGCTGTGTGCGAGCGCGCCGTCTTGCCCGGGCCGCACTTGATGGCGGGCACGCCGGCCAAGAGAGCCATGTCCGAGAGGGTGTTGGAGCCCGTGGCCGCTGCCTTTTCCGCGCGCACCAGGGCCTTGATCACCAAGGGATGGTCGTCGCTCGTTTCCACCGCTCCCAGGCGTCGCGAGCGCACCTTGATTTCGGCCGAGGGCAGCCATTTCCCGAGGATGTCAAGGCACTCCTCCACGGTGTGGGGCGCCGCGATGCGCGCGTCGAAGGTGGCCCGGGCTTCGTCGGGCACCTGGTTATGGCGTTCGCCCGCCGTGAGCACCGTGGCCGCCAGGGTGCTCGGCCCCAGGAGCGGGTGTTCACCCTCAAGGGCCAGGGGATCGGGAAACTGCGCCAACTCGCGAGCCGCAGCGAGCAACGCGTTCTCGTGCTCCACTCGCGTGATGTGGGCAGCATGGCAGGCGCGACCCTTCCAGGTGGCGACGAAGACCGCCAGCCCCGATTGGGAGCGCACCACCTCGAGGTCCGTGGGTTCGCCAGTGACGGCCAGGTCGGGTGGGCCCAGGTGTTCGAGGACGAGGGACATGCCTGCACCCGAGGTTTCCTCTTCCTGGTTCAAGGCCAGGATCAAGTCCCCAGCCAGCCCTGGTCCGCCGGCGAGGCGGCGGGCTGCCATCATCATGGCCGCCACCGAAGCCTTGGCATCGTTGGCGCCGAGGCCCACCAGAGCCTCGTTGTGCCAGAGGGCTTGCCAGGGATCCGCGTGCCAGCCGTTGCCCGCGGGCACGGTGTCCAGGTGGGTGTTCAGGAGCAGACTGGCGCCGCCGCTGCCCTTGAGTCGCGCCAGCACCGTGCGCTCGAGCAGGGTGACCTCAAGGCCCGCATGCTCGAGCCACTGGCAGCAGAATTCAGCCAGGCGCGCTTCATCGCCGGAGACGCTGGGGATGCGCACCAAGTCCGCGAGGAGTTCTTCGATTGTGTCGTTCATAGGCCAATGCCGCTTACGCGAGGAGTGGCGCCAGTTGCGCTTCGAGGGTCACCAGCGTGCCCGTGCCTTGAGTCGTATAGAGCTCGCCCAGGACGCCGTCGGGCGTGCGCCCTGAAACCAGGTGCACCCGCGGCACGCCGCCTTCGAGCGCGTTCTGAATGGCCACGGCCTTGACGGCCATGCCGTCGCGCAAGGCGCCGCAGTCCTTCAAGCTGACGAGTTCGTCCAGGCTCAAGGTTGAGAGCAGGGACTGGGGATCGTCGGGGTCGCGCAGGATGCCCGGCGTGTCGCTGACCAAAATCAGCTTCTCCGCATCCAGAGCTTCGGCGAGAGCCGCGGCGCACAGGTCGGCGTTGACGTTCAAGAGCCCACCCTCGCCGTCGTAGGCCGGCGGACCGATGACCGGCACGAGGCCCGTGTCGAGGAGCGCCACGAGGGGCTCGATGTGAACGGTTTCGATGTCCCCCACCATCCCAAAATCCACGCGCCCGCAGCTGGTTTCCATGGGCGGTCGGCGGCGGGCTTCCACGATGCCAGCCGCGGCAGCCGAGAGGCTCAGGGCGCGGGCACTCTCGGCGGTCATGGCGCAGGCGAGTTGGGGACCGGTATCGCCCAGGGTGGCCATGCAAAGGGCCTTGAGGCCCGTGGCGCTCGTGACGCGCCTGCCGTCGACAAGTTGGGGCTCTTCACCCAGGAGGGTCTGTAGAGCGCTGGTCTGGGGGCCGCCACCGTGGACGACCACCACGCGCACACCAAAGGCCGCCACCACCGAGAGCTGGCGGGCGATGGCCTTGACTTGCGAGGCCCGCGCCAGGCAGGCACCGCCGATCTTGAAGACCATGGTCTTGCCCCGGTGCAGGCGGGCGTATTCGGAAGCGCGGTAGAGATCGATCACGGCAAGAGTTCCTTTGGATTCTGGGATATGAGGGAGCAGCAGCTTGGCGGCTACAGGCTGGCCATGGCGTCGCCGAAACGCTGCGCCTGGTGAACAGTCAAGGTCAGGGCGGGAAAGAGCCGCGCCACCGAAGGATCGCAACTGGTGCCCACGAGCACGCCCCGCTCGAGGAGCGCGCTGCGCAATTCGGCGGCCGAGAGTCCCTCTTCCATGACGAGCCCCAGGAGCAGCCCCGCGCCGCGCACTTCGCGCACCGGGCCGCGTCGGGCAGCGGCGGCCAGGGCCTCGCCACTGGCTCGCACCTGAGCCTGGAAGTTTTCCGAGGCCACGGCGCGGGCCACGGCGGTCGCCGCGGCGAGCACCGTGGGGCCGCCGCCGAAGGTGGAACCGAGGAGCCCCGCAGGAAGGTCTCGAGCGAGGGCCGAAGAGATCACGGTGACGCCAATGGGCAATCCCCCAGCGGCACCCTTGGCCGTTGTGAAAATGTCTGGCGTGACGCCATAGGTCGTGGCTGCCAGCGGCGTGCCCGTACGGCCGCTGGCGGTTTGCACTTCATCAAAGCAGAGCGCAGCGCCCACCTTGTCGCAGATATCGCAGAGGCCCTCAAGGAAACCCGCCGGGGGTGTGCGCACGCCGGCCATGGATTGAATCGGCTCGAGGAAGATCGCCGCCAGGCTAGAGTCGGCGGCCGCGCGGCAGGCGGCCAGATCGCCCCAGGCGACGCGGGTGACTTCCAGGGGAGCTGTGGGGAAGGGTTGCAACGCGACATCGCTGATGGCGCTGGCGGCGGCGGTGCGGCCGTGGAAGGCGCCCTCGAAGGCGATCACCCGTTGCCGTCCGGTGGCGGCCAGAGCCACTTTGAGGGCGTTCTCGTTGGCTTCGGAACCGCTGTTGGATAGGAACGCCTGCCACTCTCCCGGCGGAAGCAAGGCGCCGAAGGCCGTGAGGAAATCGGCCCGGGGCTGGTGCTCGAAGAGGTTGCTGAGGAAGGACACCGAGTTCCATTGCTGGGCGATGGCTGCGCCGAGTTCCGGGGCGCTGGCCCCCAGGCTATTCACGCAGTGGCCACCGTAGAGGTCGAGCACCACGCGCCCGTCCTGCAAGACGAGCTCACAACCGGCGCTGCTGGCGATGTCAAGGGGCAAGCGCGGGTAGACCGGGAGTTCGCTGAGGGGAGCCATGTCTACAGGACCCCCAATCCGGCCCGGGCGAGGCCGGCTGTTTCAGGCAGGTTGTGGCAGAGGTTCATGTTTTGCAGGGCCTGGCCGGCGCCGCCCTTGAGGGTGTTGTCGAGGACCAGCAAGACGGTGCAGACCGAGTCGCGAACATGCACGCCGAGGGACACGCGGTTGGAGCCCACGACCCAGCGCAATTCGGGACTGCCGCCGGCTGGAAGCACCTGGATGAAGGGCTCCCCGGCATAGAACTCGCTCCAAACCGAGGTGGCTTCCTCGGCGTTGAGATCCCCCGCGAGGGGCAGGCTGAGGGTCATGTGGATGCCCCGGGCGAAGGGCCCGGAATGGGGCACGAGGTGCACCTTCAATTCCTGGCCATGGTACGCCGCGAGGGCCTGGAGCACTTCGGCTTCATGGCGATGGCCCGCCAGGGAGTAGGCCTTGAAGTTGCCGTTGCGGTAAGGGTGATGGCAACCCTTGCCGGGCACGGCGCCGCTGCCGCTGGAACCCGTGACTCCCTGGAAGAGGAGTGTGGCCCCGGGGGCGATGAGTCCCGCCGCGGCAGCGGGTATGCAGGCGAGTTGCATGGCGGTGGCGAAACAACCGGGGGCGGCCACGCGGCGGGCGCCGGTGAGTTCGCTGCGATACAACTCGGGCAAGCCGTAGACGAAACCGAGGTCGCCGGCGGGATCGGGGTGCTCGCGGCCGTAGGCGGCGGCGTAGTGTTCGGGACTCTGCAAGCGAAAGTCAGCCGAGAGGTCGACCACCGCCAACTCTTCGGCGGCGGAGCCCAACTCACAGGCCATGGTCTTCCAAACTCCAGCCGCTTCGCCGTGGGGCAGGGCCAGAAAAAGCCCCGCTGGGCCACTTGCGAGGTCCCTCTCGATCTCGGCCGTGGCCTGGCCCACCGCAACGCATGTGATCGCGCTGGTGAGGAAGGGGTGTTCGTGGATGAGCGCCTCACTGCCCTCGCGGGTGACGGCGCCGGCGAGAAAATAATGGGGATGGTCTTCGAGCAGCCGCGCGAGTTCTCCCGCCAAAAGTCCCTTGGCGCCCACGATCCAGATGGGGATCTTCATGGGCTCACCACAGCCCGGTTGGCCTCGCTGGGGTGTGCCAGTTGTTCGAGGAACTCGTTCAGGGAATCGTTGTCTCCGCGCAGGGCATTCCAGGCCGGCAGACCCAGTTTTTCTTGGCAAAAGCGGCGCCCGACTGGCGTGTCGGTGACGCGCCCCGAAACCAGGTCGGCTGCGAGTCCATAGCGCTCCTTGAGCAGGTCTTCTGCGCCCCAGGCACCCACGGGATCCTGGGCGCAGAGCACGATGCCGCTCAGGGCACCCCGCACGGCCGGGTCCTTGAGCAGCGCGTGGACGCCGTAGTTGCCGAGCAGGCCGTCACCCATCTCGAGCACGATCAGGTCAGGGGTGGACTCGGCCAGGTGCGCGATGAGAGAGGTGGCAGCCGGTACCGCGTTGGCTTCGGTGGTGGTCACCACGCCGAAGTCGGTGAAGGTGCAGACAGGCTCTGCGCCGCAGTCGCGCATGTGCAACACATCGCGTAGGAGCGAGACGCCGGTGAGCTTGCCAGCGGCGACGCGCTTACCCTGGCGGGTCGCCGCGGCGATCAACACCGCCGCGGAGGTGGTCTTGCCCGAGTCCATGCTGGTGCCGAGGAACACCACGATGGGCGGCAAATCGGCAGGCAGCCCAGCGCTAGCCAGGGCCGCGCTCTCGATGCGCGCGGGGATGCCCACGCGGTGGTCGAGTTTGGGGAACTCGAGTACGCTGCCGAGCACCTCGAGGGCGAAGGGGTCGCCGATGCCGGGAGTGCTCTCGGCCCCGAGGCCGATCACTCCGCCGAGGTTGAGCAGGTTGAGCTGTGAGCCCACCTCGACCTCGGCAGGCACGACTCCCGAATAACCGTAGAGGGCGTCGCGGTGGCCCAGGACTCCGGCGATGACATCCCCGGGGTGCAGGGTCTGAAAGCGGCCATGGACATCCTCGAGGGTGTTGTAACTGGTCTTCGAATTGAGCACCCGGCAGGCCACCACGACTCCCGCCTCGGCGGGGATATCCTCTCCGAGCACGGCGTGGCGCCCGAGCTCGAGGCGCGCGGTGACCGAGGCGATCTTGTCCAGTTGGACTCTTCTCATGGGACTCATAGCTCGTTTTTTAGGGCGGCGGCTTGAGGGCTGCATGGAACGCCAGCTCGCGCGCGGCGGGCCAGGCGCGCCGGTTCGGCCAGGATGCGTCCGAGAAACACCGCGGTGCGTGGATCCTGGGCCTTGGCCTTCTCTTCGCCGTACACGGCGTCGCTGGCGTGCAGCATGGAGTGCGGTGATTCGACGCCAGTTATTTGCAAGGCGCCGCCGGCCAGGCGTACCGTGACAAGGCCGCTGACCACGGCCTGGGTTGAAGCGAAAAGGGCTTCGATGTCGCGCATGAGCGGGTCGTGCATCAAACCCTGGTGCAGGCGCCGACCGTAGACCTCGCCGAGGTGATCCTTCCAAAACCGCTGGTCCTCGGTGAGCACCAGTTTTTCGAGTTCGCTGTGGGCGCCGAGAAGGACTTCCGCAGCAGGCGCCTCGAAAGCGATGCGGCCCTTAAAACCCAAGAGGGTGTCGCCGAGGTGATAGCCCCGTCCCACCCCCAGGGCACCGGCGCGCAGGTTGAGGGTCTCGATCAAGGTCACGGGATCGAGCTCTTCACCGTCGAGGCAGATCGGCCGGCCAGCCTCGAAGGTGATCGTCAGAGTCTGCTCTTCGGCTGCCTGGCTGGCGCTGGTCCAGATCCAGGCCTCCTCGGGCAGGGGTGAGCTGGAGTCGAGCATCTCGACGCCGCCGATGGTCAGGCCCCAAAGTCCGGCATTTGTCGAATAGAGACCTCCTGCGGGCGGCAGGGGCAGGCCGCGTTCCTCCAGCCAGGCCACTTGTTCGGCTCTCGTGAACCCCAGGTCGCGCACTGGCGCCAGAGCTTCGAGGTCCGGCGCGATGACCGCCAGGGCAACTTCGAAACGCACCTGATCGTTGCCCGCCGCGGTGCAACCGTGGGCCAGGCAATCGAAGCCCTCGTCGAGGGCTAGTTGCGCCAGGAGTTCCGCTTGCAAGCCGCGCTCGGCTCCCACCGAAAGGGGATAGACGCCACCGCGTTTGACATTGCCCGCGATCAGGTGCCTGAGGACCCGCTCGAAGAGTTCGCCGCGGGCGTCGATGAAGCGGTGCTCCTTGGCACCCAGGGCAACGGCGCGCCTGGCAATGGCTTCGCGCTCGGCAATTGAGAAACCGCCGCAGTCCACGCTCACGGCAAGGACTTCATGGCCCTCGTGGTGCGTGAGCCAAGCGGTCAAGAAGGATGTGTCGAGGCCACCGGAGTAAGCCAAAAGGACGCGTTTCATTCGTAACCCTCCAGGGTTGTGGCGACCCGGTCGAGGACGCGGCCGCCGGAGGTCTTGGAATCTACGGCCACGAAAATCGAGTCATCTCCCGCCACGGTGCCGATCAGCCCCTCGATCTCCTCGGCTTCGAGGGCCCGGGCTACGGCGCTGGCCGCTCCGGGTTCGCAGTGCACCACGATCAGGTTGGACCCGGCGTAACGGGCCGAGCGCAGAAGTGTGGGCAGGGCTTCGAGGGGCGTCACCCGCTCTTCGGTCAAGAGGTGATAGCAGCCCTCGCGTTTGGCCACCTGCAATTGGCGCAGATCGCGACTGAGCATGGGCTGGGTGGTGACGATGCCCTGGGCTTCGAGCAACGCCGCGAGCTCGCTCTGGCTGCGGATGGTGGTGCTGAGGAGGATCTTGCGGATCGCAGCGCGGCGGGCTTGGGCAGGCATGGCAAAAAGCATACTTATTCAATACGACGATCACAATCGTATACTTATGTCTATTTTGGTGATTCTTCTGCCCGTAGACCCAAACAGGGCCAGCTCTGGCCCCCGGGGCCGGCCTGGGGCAGACTGGCGCTATGAGTTTCCGCCCCGCTACCTTGCTGCTTGTGGCCCTTTGCGGAGCCCGAGAGGTCCTTTCTTTTCAGGCTACCGCGCCGGAGGCGTCAGCCAAGCAGGAGCGCGACCAGGCCGATCGCACCACCGACGAGCAGGCTCTCAAGGCCTGGCAGGCCCTCGACGAGGACCAGAAGCTCGAGGTCATGGAGTGGTTCCGCGCCGAGGTGGTCTACCTGCCCACCTTCCAGAATCAGCTGCTGGCCCACATCCTCGACAACCAGACCGAAGACCCTGGCTTTTGGCCCGCTGCCGAGGCGGCGCCCTGGTTCGATCCCCGGACCCACGCGCCGCTCCAGCCCATCCCACGCAAGCCCCTCAAGGCGGGTTCGCGGGCTCTGGAAAAAAAACGCGCCGAGTTCTTTTTTCGCGTCCCCAAACGGCGTCTCGCAAGCGGTTGGGTCTACGACTATGTGACGGGCGAGTTGCGCCGCAGCGCGCCGGCTAACGACATCGAGCGTCTCTTCGCAAACGCCCTGGCCGGATTTGCGCCGAACCATGATCTCGCCGAGGCTCTGGTGGAACAGCAACTCGACCGCGCCGAAGAGCGGCCCTGCCTGACAGCCTTCGCCCACGCCTACACCGATCGCTCGGGTCGGGTCTACAGCGGCCTGACCCTCTACGACGCCTGGGCGTCGGGGGCCAACATGGAGATGCCCGACATTGACACCTTGGGGATCCTGCACACCCTCACCGGCGACTGGAAGACCTACAAGGCTCCGGTACCCGGCCGCTTGCAGCGCGAACTCTACGACCGCGTGGCCGATTTGTTTCTACCCGCCCAGCGCTACCGCGGCTTGCGCCACGCCCTGGCCATGACCTACCTGTGCGGCAGGCCCAAACTGCGCGACGGCTACTCCGCCAACCTCGATCGCCTGCACAGTTTGTGGGAGCGCGCCGCGAGCACGCCCAGCACCCTGCGTGAAAGCCTGCCCGACGCGAAGGGCTGGCAGAAGTTCCTGGAGGACTTGGTCGAGGAGGTCGCGGGCGACGCCAAGTTCGCCGAGCAGGGCCTGAACCGCCGCGACACCCTGTTGCGCGATGGCCTCTGGGTGCGCAAGAAACTGATCGAGACGCTGATCGCCTCGGGGCACCTGTAGGCCCGGCGCACAGACAAAACATGGCAACATGAAGAACCGCCCGCCCTCGCTCTTGCTGCTCGTTTGGCTGCTCGTGCTCTGCGCCTGCGAGGAGGGTTCGCACCCCGCGGCCCCCGTGCCCCCGAAAGCGCCCAGCGAAGTGAGCTTCCTGACTGTCGAGTTGGCCGAGCTGACCGAAGCGCGGGCCTTCGACTCGGACCTACTCGGCGCTGTGCACGGCGTCATCCGGGTCACGGGGGATGTACCGGCCCGTTTTCCCCTGGGCGCGCGCAAGATGTCCGAGTGCTGCCAGTTCGACGATGTAGAGCACTTGAGCGACATCGTGGTTGCCGCTGACGGCAAGCTCAAGAACGCCTTCGTGAGTGTGATCTCCGGATTTCAGAAGGCCGATATTCCCACGCCTTCGGCGCTTCCCGTGGTGGTCGATCAGCGAGGCTGCATCTACAGTCCCCATGTGACCGGCCTGCAAGTGGGGCAAAAACTGCGCATCGCCACGAGCGATCCCACAGCCCACAATGTGAACATGTCAGCACCAGGCAACCGCCTGTCACCGAATATCGCCATGGTGGCGGGGCAGGATCCCGTGGAGTTCGTTTTCAGGCGCCCGGACCTCATCAAGTTGCGCTGCGACCTGCATCCCTGGATGACCGCTCAAGTGCATGTCTGCAAACATCCCTGGTTCGCAGTTTCAGACGCCGCTGGTGCCTTCCGGATTCCAAACTTGCCACCGGGAAACTATGTGATTGAAGTCCAGCACGAGGAGTTCGGAGTCTTGCGCGGCGGAGTCGCGGTGGAAGCACGGCGATCGGCCGGTGTGGCCTTCGAATTCGTCGCCGATTGACTGGCTGCCTGCACACAGAGCGGGCGAGCCAATCCCGAGTTTCTAGTCCTTTGACTTGCCCCGGGGGAAAGTGTTGAGTTGGAAGACGAAGACCGACGCGAGACCCAAAACCCCCCGCGTGCCTCTTCCTCAAGCCCACCCCTAGCCCCACGACTCGTCAAGCCCCATGGAACTCTTTGAACTCGCTGACCGCTGGCTGCACTTTGGTGCAGGCGTCCTCTGGATCGGCCTGCTGTATTTCTTCAACTGGATCAACTCGGCTTTCGCACCCACGATGGATGCCGAGACCAAACGGAAGGTTATTCCCGAACTGGTCCCGCGCGTGCTCTACTGGTTTCGCTGGGGGGCCGCGGTCACCTGGATCACCGGCGTTGTGTTGCTCTTCGTCGTCTACTACCACGGGTACGATGGCGCCAACCTCTTCGACGGCCAACACGCGGCGCCTGCTTTCGCTGACTGGGGCCCGGCTTTCCTCGGGATCATCGTGGGCTTTTTGGTCTACGATGTTCTGTTCAAGGTGCTCGCCAAGCAGCACTCCGTCGGCGTGATCCTGTGGGGCGTCCTGGCCGTCGCCTTCGCCTGGTTTCTCAATGAGCAGCAGGAATTCTCAGACCGTGCAACCTACATTCATGTGGCCGCGCTCTTCGGCACCGCCATGGCCGCCAATGTATGGATGCGTATCTGGCCTGCGCAGCGGCGGATCGTCACGGCCATCAAGAATGGAGACGCGCCAGATGCCGCTGATGCTGCCATGGCCGGTACTCGCTCGAAGCACAACACCTACATGTCGATCTCGCTGCTCTTGTTCATGGTCGGTGTGGGTCAACCGGCGATGTTTACCTGGGATGTGGTGCCCACAACAGCCGGCGTGCTGGTGCTTAGCTTCGTGATCTGCAAGGCGCTCTACGCCAAGGCGAAGACCGTGCCGGGATTCTGACCCCGGGGTCATCGAGAGCCAGAGCACGGAGCCCCTCCTTTGCGCGACGCCCGCGGGGCCAGTGAAACGGGGGGGGCTGCGGCATTCTTGCTGCACCCTCCTCATCTCAAATAGGAGCCGCGGCCTGCGCTTCTCAGGTGTCCTTCGCCAGGGCCCGGGCGGCGAGGTCGGCGGTGGCGAAGGCGGCCTGGAAGTTGAGCCCGCCGATGGGGCCGTCGAGGTCGAGCAACTCGCCGCAAACAAAGAGCTGCTTGTGGGCATTGACCTCCATGGTGCGCGGGTTGAGGGCCGAGAGGGCCAGGCCGCCGCCGGTGACCTCGGCTCGATCCCAGCCGCGGGTGCCGTCTATGGGCACGGCGAGTCCCTTGAGGGTCAGCACAAGCTGGTGGCGTTCGTGTTTCTTGAGTTCGGCCAGGCAGCGCTCGGCAGCCAGGCCAGCCTGGCCGCAGACGGCTCGTACCAGGCGCCGGGGCAGGGCTTCCTGGGCCATGGGGCCCAGGGCCTTCAGCAGGCGCGGGCGCCCGGCGGCGGCTCCCACCGCGATCAGCTTGTGGCGTAACTCCTCGCTCGAGAGTTCGGGCACGAGGTCGATGCTGGCGCGCCAGCTTGGTGGATCGGCGCGGGCCCTGCGGGCTGTGGCCTCGCCGCGGGTAACCACTCCAGAGAGATCCATGGCCGCCGGCCCTGAGAGGCCGAAGTGGCAAAAGAGAACGGGACGCGTGCGCTCCGCCAAGACCCGGCCCGTGCCGTCGAGTAGTCGCACCCGCGCCCCTTGACGAGCGATGCCGGTAAGGTCATGGACCCAGTCGGCGGAACTCGTCAGGGGCACGAGGGCCGGCACCGGCGTCACGAGTTCGAGTTGCAACTCTTCCAGCCACGGATAGCCATCGCCGGTGGTGCCCGTGCGCGGATAGCTGCGGCCGCCGGGACACAAGCACAGGGACCGACACTCGAGTATCACGGGCGCCCCACCCGCGGGCGCGAGGCGGATGCGCCAGGTGCCCGTGGAACTGGGCTCGACCGCCTGCACCTCTTGCAAGTAACGCACCTCGACTCCTGCTTTGAGCGCGCGGCCCAGGAGGCAGTCGCGCACTTCGCGGGCGCTTTGGCTGGCCGGAAACACCTTGTCCAAAGGAGCTTCCAGAGTCGCGAGTCCCAACTCCTCGAATTGCGCCCGCAGGGCATCGGGCGGCAGGGAGCGAAAGGCCGGAGCCAAAAAACGCGCGCCGGGCGCGCCGAAGAGCAAGGCGGCTTGGGAGCTTCCCAGGGTCGTGGTCAGGTTGCAACGGGTGCCACCGCTGGCGAGGATCTTGGTACCCGCCCGGCGCGTTTTTTCGAGCAGCAGGACGCTCCGGCCGAGCTCCGCCGTGCGCGCCGCAACCCAGAGGCCCGCGGCTCCCGCCCCCACCACCACCAAGTCGTGACTCAAAGGGGTGGCGCTCATCCGCCGCCAAGGGCTCGCTCCCAGGCCGCGAGTTCTTCTGGCGTGTGGGGGCTCTTCGGCGGCGTGTCGTCGTGGCGACAAAGCAGGTAGCCCTCGGGCAAGCGCACGCGCTGGGTGCCGCCGCGTTTGGCGCGGTTGACGCGCAGGGCTCCGGGGGGAAAAGCCAGTTCTGGATCAAGCTCAGCCAGCACCGCATGCATCTCGTCCAGGCTGCCCATGCGCGAGAGCTTGCCGCGGGCCGCCGCGGAACCTGGAAAACCCTTGGTGTACCAGGAGCACCACTTGCGCATCTGGTACACACCGCGCTCGGGGCCAAAGAAATCTACCAACGCTCGGGCGTGGCGGTCCATGATGCGGATCACCTCTGCCAGGCGCGGCGGCGGCGCGGGATCGCGGCCGTCGAAGATCGCCGCCAATTCGCCAAAGAGCCAGGGCCGCCCCAAACAGGCGCGACCCACCACCACGCCATCGCAACCGGTGCTACGCATCATGCGCAGGGCGTCATGGGCCTCCCAGATGTCACCGTTGCCGAGGACCGGGATCGAGACCTGTGACTTGAGATCGCCGATCGCGTCCCAATCGGCGGCGCCACTGTATAGCTCCGCCGCCGTGCGCCCGTGCAGGCAGATCCCCGCGGCGCCTTCTTCTTGCGCCACGCGACCGGCGTCCGGGTAGGTGATCAAGGAATCGTCGATGCCCTTGCGCACCTTGATCGTCACCGGCACGCGGCCTGCGCTCGAGACCGCCGCGCGCAAGAGTCGCGCCAAGAGTCGCGGTTTGACCGGAATGGCAGAACCGCCACCGTGGCGCGTGACCTTGGGCACGGGACAACCGAAGTTCATGTCGATGTGGTCGACGCCATCGGCCACCAGTTGCTTGACCATTTCGCCGAGATCGAGGGGGTCGGCGCCGTAGATTTGCACCGAGCGCGGCCATTCATCCGCGGCGCTGGCGGCCAGGAGACGGCTCATTTCGTTCTCCAGGCGGTAGCCGCGGGCCGTGATCATCTCCGAGAGGAACAGTCCCGCGCCAAACTCGGCGCACAGGCGCCGAAAGGGCAAGTTGGAGACCCCCGCCATGGGCGCTAGCTCCACCGGGGGCCAGATCGAGAGGGGCCCCAGTTGGAGGGGCTTGAATTCGCCTTCGCGGGCATGGGCAGGCGACTCCGTCGGGGGGCTGCTCGAGGGCCTGCGCGGCTCCTTGTGCAAGTCCTTCAAGGATCGTCCTGGCGATCGGAAGCGGAAACATCCAGCGGCTTACGCTTGGCCGGCGGCAGGCCCGGGCCGCCATAGGATTCGGCCTTCACCGAGGAGCTGCGCAGGGCACTGTTGCCCTCGGTACGGGCGAGTTTGTCCAGGGCGCCGTTCGGCTCCACCGTGGCCACCAGAGGGCCGCGGGCGGTCTTGACGGCGTAGATGCCATTGTCGCCGAGTTGCCACTCCCAGGTCGCCAGCGCGGGTTCGGTGTTGTCGAAATAGACCACATGGGCCGTGGGCTTGAAGGGATAGTGGGCCAGGATCATGACCGGCAAGGCCAAACCGGCGTCGATGAAGTCGGGGCTCCTTGGGCTCGAATTGGTGTCGATGTAGAAGTCGTTCATCCAGCGCTTGATGCGGAACTGGCCACCGATCATGAGGCCCTCCACGCGGTACTGATAGTCGCCGCTGGAGACCACGAGTTCAAAGCTCTGGAACTCCTCATCGACGAAGCGTTGCACCAGGGTGTGCTCGGTGGGCGCCACGCCCAGGCCTTCGGGAGTCAGCATGCGCGAGCACCAGGCAGTGCTGCCGTCGAAGCAACGCACGACCCAGTACTCCTCGGCGGCCACGACCCGCTCGAGAGCCGAACTCTCCACGCGACCATGGAGCACGAGGGTTCCTTCGGGGAGTTTTGGGGCTTCGATATCCAGGGGCAAGCGTGATTTCTCGTGGGCCTCGCGCTGCACTTCGAGCAGGGTACTGCGCAGGTCATCGAGGTACTTGGCATCGAGCCAAACGCCGCGGGCCATGAGCCCCACCGGCCGGCGCAGGCTCTCCAGGGATACGCGCGGATCCTCTTTTGCCAGCAAGAGGTCCGCCACCAAACCGGGGCGAATGCTTCCTCGGCTTGCTTCCAGGCCCAGGGCCTCGGCCGCGCCGAAGGTGGCGTGGTAGAGGGTCTTGGTGGGCGTGATGCCGGCGGCCACGAAGGCGGCCAACTCGTCGTGCAGGGCTTCGCCGGGCAGCATCCAGGGATTGGGGGCCGCCGAACCCGGCACCAGAGCCACCCCTGCCTCGCTCAACTTGGCCACGATCGCGGCCAGCTCGGCGTACTCCGCCGCGCCGCGTGCGAGGTAGCCCTCTTCAGCCATGGCCGTTCGCCGCCTTGCGAGATCGTCCAGCCACCAGTCGCCGTAGTAGGGTGCCAGCAAGGCCAGGCCCGGCGGGTCCTCGCCGGGGTCCTCGGTGCGGTATTCGTAGACCCGCAGGAGCGGAGTCAAGGCGCAGTCCGAGGCGGCGAACTCCGCGATGGCGGCGTCGAGATCCTCGCCCGCGAGCAAGCCGCCGCTCTCGTCGCGGAAGGCTTCGAGGTAGCACAAGCCGTCCAGTCCTTCGGCCAGGGCCTCGCTGCGGGAAACCCCACGGGGTAGAGGCCCCCAGGCGGTCAGGCCCTCCCCGTGGGCGACTTCGATCAAGCGCTTCCAGGCCGGCACGGGTATGCCCAGGTGAAACGCGATGAACTCTGCGCCATTCTCCGCCATGCGCGGCAGCTTGTCGTCAACTTCGGCGGCAGTGCGCACCACCGCCGACTCCGTGGTGGCGGGCGGCACGCCATCGAAGACCGCGCCGCAGATGAACAGCTCTGGCCCGGGCATGGAGTCGCGCACTTCTTGCTTGGCGGCCATGAAGATGCGTCCGAGATCATTGCCCATGTCCCGCGCCAAGGTCACCCCGGAGAGCAGGTAGAGCGGATCGTGTTGCAGGTCGTGGTGCACCATGCCATCGATCAAACCGGGCACGAGGTGCAATCCCGCGCCGTCGATGCCAAGTGCCTCGGAGGGCACTTCGAGGTCCGGGCCCAGGGCCAGAATGCGGCCGGCTTCCACGAGTACCGTCTGGATCTGGGGCTCCTCGCCTGGAACCTGGGTGTGCACGGTGGCGCCCTCGAAGGCGATGATTTGCAGCAGGGCCAGAAGCATGCGGGAATGAGGTTGGGGGACAGGGGCGGGTGCGCGATCACCATAGCGAGCAAAACGGTTTAGTTGCCCCTCTTGACCCAACAAAGACCTCCAGCCGCTATGGTGGTTCGCCGCGCGGCCCGCCGCGCCACGCATTCATGAAGAAACTCAGCCGCCCCGTCGTCGAACTCGAGAATGACTACCTGAGCCCCGGTCCTTGGATCTTCGGGCGCCAGGTCCTGCGGCCGGAGACGGATGTGGAGCCAGGCGCCCTGGTGGATGTCCACGATGCCTCGGGGCGTTTTGTGGCTTCCGCGCTCTACAACCCGGCCTCGGATATTCGTCTGCGTATCCTGAGTCGCGGCAAGAAGAGCGACCTTGACCGCCCCAAGGAGTGGCTGCAACGCACGCTCTCCTCGGCCGATCGCCTGCGCCGTAGGACCCTGGGGCTCTCCCTGAACACCAACGCTTATCGCGTGGCCCACGCCGAAGGCGACGATCTTCCCGGGTTGGTGGTGGACCGCCTGGCCGATGTACTCGTGGCCGAGTACCACTCGCTCGGTTTTTGGCGCTTGCGCGGCGAGGTCGAATGGGCCCTGGAAAGCCTCTACCCCGAAGCTGTCGTGGTTCACCGCGTACCCGCGGGTGTGCGCAGTGCCGAGGACTTCGAACCCGAAGAAGATTCCCTCGATGTGGGCGAGCGCGAACTCAACGAATATGGCGTGCGCTTTCTCGTCGCCCCCGGACGCGGCCACAAGACCGGGTTCTTCTGCGATCAACGGGACAACCGCAGGCTGGTCGCCGGGCTCTGCAAAGGCGCCGATGTGCTCGACTTGTGTTGCAACATCGGCGGCTTCTCCCTGCACGCCGCGGCCGCTGGCGCGCGCTCGGTGCGGGCCGTGGATCTGGACGAGGTGGTGCTCGAGAGGGCCGCGGCTTCAGCTCAGCTGAACTCCGCCCAGGTGGAATTCTTGCACGCCGATGTGTTTCCCTTCTGCCGCTCGGAGCAGTCAGCCGGGCGCCAGAGTCGCGTGGTGATCCTCGACCCGCACAAGATCATCGCCGGCAAACGCATGGTCGAAGAGGGTTTGAAGAAGTACGGCGACATGAATGCCCTGGCCCTGGGCTGCGTCCGGCCCGGTGGAATCCTGGCGACCTTCTCCTGCTCTGGGGCCCTGGATCTCGAGAGCTTTGTGGGCATGGTTTTCCGCGCCGCCCGGCGAGCGGAGCGCGACATCCGGGTTCTGGAAGTCCTCGGAGCCGGGCCCGACCACCCCCAGCGGCCCGATTTTCCCCGCTCTCGTTACCTCAAGGGCTTGCTGCTGGCCGTCGACTAGCGGCCGGCGCAGCGCCCGCTAACCCGGCGTGCTGCGGCTCTGGCAGGGCTTTTGCCCCGTGGGGCTCGACCCGGGTGCCTGGAAAGGGCACAATCATCGGTCGTCGCCCCCTCGCGGAGCTCTCCTGGAGCCCGCGCGGGGGCGGCTCCAAAGCTACAAAAATCGTCGCCTCGCTGACTGCGCCAAGGGGCCCGTCGTTCTGCTTCAGCCCAGGCCGCTGCCCCCTGGCGGCCCCAGCACACCACACCACCCATGAGTCTCCCGATCTTCGTCACCCAGGACAAATGGCAGGACTTCGATGAGGCCTGGAACGAGTTGATGACGGGTGACGGCGCCATCGACGAGCTGCTCGTGGCCCTCAAGCTCGCCGGCGACAAGAAGCGCATCTCGCGCTGCGTGCCCCTGGTGCGAGCTCACTTTGCCCTGCTCGAAGCAAACGGCAGCCACGCCGAGGCCGCTCAAGTCATCGGCTCCGCCATCGCCGCTGGCGCCCCCACAGCCGAGTTGGGCGAGGCCCTCCTGCGCAACGCCGAAGCTGCTTGGGGCACTGAGGCCTGGTGGCCCCGGGCCGTGGAGCTCTGCGGCCTGAACGACCCCTCGGCCCTGCGTCCCTCCTGGCGACAGTTCATCAAGCTGCGGCGCCTTACCGTCGGCGCCGTGGTCTTCCACCCATCAGGCTGGGGCGTGGGAGAGATCGTGGAGCTGAGCGACACCGATTCAACCGTGCATGTGAAATTCCATGATGGCCGTCTACACAAGTGCCCCATGGCCACGGCTCTGGACATCTTCGAGCCCCTCGAGCCCGGCGACTTGCGCAGTCAGTACCTGAAGGATCCCGCGGAACTCGTCAAGCGGGTCAAGAAGGAGCCCCTCGATGCTCTGCGCGCTGTGCTGGAACGCTACCACGGCAGGGCCAGCTCCATCGGCATCAAGAACGCCCTGGCCCAGGTCGGCGTGGAGGGCAGTTCCTTCAGCGCCTGGTGGCGTAAGGCAAAACGCCTGGCCGAAAACTCTGAATGGTTCCGTCTGTCCGGCAGTGGCAAGAAAATCGATGTGCACCTCTTGCTCACCGCCGCCGATCCCGAGGCCCAACTAACCCGCCAACTCGACCAGGCCGCGGACCTCGAAGACATCATCGCCCGCTCGCGGGCGCTCTTCGCCGGCAAGAATGTGAGCGACAGCCTGACGGAAATCGCCAACACTCGACTGGCGGAGCAGGCAACCAACGAAGACGAGGACTACAGTCAACGCCTGGGGGCTTGGATGCTGTTGCGCGAGTCGCAGGGCGAGACCTCCGAGGCCTTCAAGGCCGTCCTTCAGGAGGCCCGCGAGACCGCCACGGAGGGCAGCGAGGGCTTGCACGCTCCGGCCCTCTGGCGACTGTTCAACCAATTCCCCAGCACCCACGACCAGGAGCGCGCCACCGAGCTCTTGATCGAACTCTTCGGCAAGAGCTGGATGGACGAGGCCCTCGCCAACCTGACCCACGCCGCCCCGGGCATGGTGCGCGGCTTGGTGGAGCGCATCCTGACCGCCAAGAAACAACGCGAACTGGGTGCCCATTACAGCTACCTCCTGACGCGCCCGACTCGCGCTCCGCACCTGATCATCGCTCTTGGAAAACTCGCCGAGGCTGGCAAGCTGGAGGGCCGCATGCCCCCCAAGCTCGACCGCGCCCGGGCCTACGCCACCCTGGCCGCCCACCTGTACAGCCGCCGGAGAGCCACGGCCCACGAGGGCCGCGCCCACACCAAGCTGGTGGACCTCTTGGCCAGTGGCGCCGCGCCGCTGCTCGACACCTTGCTCGACGAAGCCAAGAAATCCGAGGTCCACAGCGTGCAGATCCTGACCCAGAGGGGCGTCGAGGAAACCATCGACAACCTCTTGATCGCGATCTCCATGCACGCCGAGGATGACCTCGATGGTGGTGACAGCCAGCACTTCTGGGACGACGAATCGATCTGGACCACGCGCCGTGGGCTCGAACGCATCGGCAGTGAGCTCAAGGAGCTGAAAGAAGTCAAGATGCCTGCCAACGAGCAGGCCATCGGCGAGGCCGCTTCCCGCGGTGACCTCTCGGAGAATTCCGAATGGGAAGCCGCCATCGAGGAGAAGCGCAACCTCTCGGCGCGGGTAGGCAGCATGGAAGCCGACCTGGCCCGGGTGCAACTCCTCGAGCATGCCATCCTGCCCGAGGACACCGTCTCTCCGGGCACGCGGGTGCTCTATCGCGAGGAAGGCGAGGACCGCTCCATCACTCTCCTGGGTCCCTGGGACTCGGAGGGTAGCGACGATATCGTTTCCTACCGCGCGCCCCTGGCCCAGGGCCTCCTGGGCCTGCACGCCGGAGATGTTTCCAAAGTGACCCTACCCGGGGGCGAAATCACCGTGGAAGTTCTCAGCATCGAACCCGTGGATGTCGAATAGAGCCCTCGTCCCTGGAAGACACCCGCCTGCGATCTACATTCCTGTTCACTAGCCCGACCTCCAAGCCGGCACCACGAGTGCCCTCCTCTTTACAGCCATGACCACCACGACTGCCGCGGATTTCAAGGTCGCCAACCTTGCCCTGCACGAATACGGCCGCAAGGAAATCGCCATCGCCGAGCACGAGATGCCCGGCTTGATGTCCCTGCGCGAAGAATTCTCCGCCAGCGCGCCGCTCAAGGGCGCGCGCATCACAGGTTCCCTGCACATGACCATCCAGACCGCGGTCTTGATCGAGACCCTGGTGGCCCTCGGCGCCGAAGTGCGCTGGGCCTCGTGCAACATCTTCTCCACCCAGGATCACGCCGCGGCCGCCGTGGCCGTGGGCGTGGGTGGCACCCCCGAGAACCCCGCCGGCATTCCGGTCTACGCCTGGAAGGGCGAGACCCTCGAGGAGTACTGGTGGTGCACCGAACAAGCTCTCGTGTGGCCCGGTGGCAGCGGCCCGAACATGATCCTCGACGACGGCGGCGACGCCACCATGATGGTGCTCAAGGGCGCCCAGTTCGAAGCAGCCGGCGCCGTGCCGGCCGCCGAGGCTGACGCCGGTGAGGACTGGACCCTGCTCTTGAAGCGCCTCGGCGCGATTCTGGAAAGCGATCCTGGCCGCTGGACCAAGATGTCCGCGGGCATCTTGGGTGTTTCCGAGGAGACCACCACCGGCGTGCACCGTCTTTACCAGATGTGCGAGCGCGGTGAGTTGCCCTTCCCGGCCATGAATGTCAACGACTCGGTCACCAAGAGCAAGTTCGACAACCTGTACGGTTGCCGTCACTCTCTGGTGGACGGCATCTGTCGCGCCACGGACCTGATGCTCGCGGGCAAGGTGGCCGTGATCTGCGGTTACGGCGATGTGGGCAAGGGTTGCGCCCAGTCCTTGCGCGGTCAGGGCGCGCGGGTAATCGTGACCGAGATCGATCCGATCTGCGCCTTGCAGGCGGCCATGGAAGGCTACGAGGTCAACACCGTGGAGAATGTGGTCGAATACGCCGATGTGTTCATCACCACCACCGGCAACTTCAACATTCTCACCGCCGATCACATGTCGCGCATGAAGCACAACGCCGTGGTGGGCAACATCGGCCACTTCGACAACGAGATCGACATGGCGGGCCTGGCGCGGGTCCCCGGCATCGAGAAGATGAACATCAAGAACCCCGCCGAGCACGAGAACCAGGTGGACTCCTGGACCTTCCCCGACGGCCACACGGTGATCATCCTGGCCGAGGGGCGTCTTTTGAATCTCGGTTGCGCCACGGGGCACCCGAGCTTTGTCATGTCCAACTCCTTCACCAACCAGGTGATGGCCCAGATGGAGCTCTTCAAGGACCCCACGGCCTACGCAAACGAAGTGCACACCCTGCCCAAGCACCTCGACGAGCGTGTGGCTCGCCTGCACCTCGACAAGCTCGGAGTCAAGCTGACGACCTTGACCCAGCAGCAATCCGACTACCTCGGGATTCCCATCGAGGGGCCCTACAAGCAGGACCACTACCGCTACTAGCCCGGCCAGGGAGTCGCAAAGGCCCGGCTTCCGCGCAGGCGGCGAGAAGGTCAAGGGGCCTGCGGCTCTGGACCGGCAGGGCCTCCAAGCGCCTCGCCCCCTTGCTGTTCAAGGCTCTTTTTGTGGAAGGGGGTTGGGGTGAGGGTGCCAGCAGGTGACTGGGTAGGCGCGCTTTGAGGTCTTGCTCCACATTCAATGGATCCCCTCGCGGGGATCCGTTGAATGTGGAATGGCATGCCGGTGGTCGGCCTCCGCTGCGGCTCGCAGGGCGGGTGGGGGTCTTGGCTCCGCTCGGGATGCGCTCCGCGCACCACACCCCGCTCCCCCCCGCGGCCTCCGCTCTCCCTTGGGCTGGACTCG
>LWDU01034372.1_pt1 | contig 31873 bp, 33 predicted proteins | sample 727161 | NCBI WGS metagenome assembly LWDU01 (sample SAMN04566230, study PRJNA314399) | hydrothermal vent metagenome | isolation source: deep sea hydrothermal plume seawater | place: Mexico: Gulf of California, Guaymas Basin | collected 2004-07-11
AAGTTTCCTGCATTTGCTAATTGTCTACATACTACATCATGGGTGTCTAAGTCACCTATAACCCATCCACCACCATGAAAAAATATTGTTAGTGGAAGTAATTTTTCATTATTATTATTTATTCCTCTATAATAGCGCGCATTAATATTTTGACCTTTTACAGGTATTTGAATATTTGTAATTCTATATACTTCAGGAGCAGGAGGGGATAATGAATCTCTCATAGCGAGGTAAGCATTTCTAGCTTCTATATGGTTCATTTTATACAGAGGTATTCTTTCCCCGGATTTTTCTGCTAATCTTATATCATTAATAATTGCTAATGCTTCTGGGTGTAAGTTTTTATCTGACATTTTTATTTCTTTCTAATTTATATTTATCTCTTTTAAATGATAATTATTTTGTTGGTTTATTTTTGGTACATATGCGGAAAGCTTTGCACTACTATCAGTTATACCTATTATTACCCAACACAAATCAGTATCATAAATAGATGCTATATCATTTTTTGATGGCTTTGAACCTAAAAGACTATCTGGATGACTATGATAATGACCAATAATAGAAAGATCTTTTTTTCTATATAGTTTTTGAATATTAATTATTTCTTGAGGTGCTATTTCAAAAAATTTATAAGGATTAGCTGCAACATTTTTAGTACTTAGGTAATCCTCGCATATTAAACTATTATTTTGGCTATATCCAATTAAGAATCCACAACACTCTTTAGGGTATTCTTTTACTGCATGATTAAAAATATTATTTTGTATAATATTAGGTATCTTTATATTAATCATAATAACTTACTTTTTAATTATAATTTTTTTTATTTCTACACCTGAATCTATGCTTATTATATTAATAATATATTTTGTTTCATCTTCAAATTGAATCGTAATATTTGCATTATTAGATGTAAAGTTTATTAATTTCATTTTATATGGTGTATTTATTTCTATAGTTGAATTCTTTATTTCTGATTCTGTAGGTTTAATTAAATTACTACCCCTTTGTACTATAGTAAACACTAAGAATGATGTTCCAAGTACTATTAATACGCCCATAAATATTACTAAAAATTTTAGACCTCTCATTATATATCACCTATATTATATATTAATTAACTTTTAATATATTTAAGCTTTTTTTATGAATAATTCTACTAAAGTAATTGAATTTTTAGTTTCTAGTGAAGAAGAAGGTTTTCGTGTGGATAAAGCCTTGTCTTTATATGATAGAACTTTGAGTAGATCTTATTTAAAAAAACTAATTTTAAATGGCTCCTTATACATCAATAATATCAGAATAGTTGACCCTTCTTATAAACTAATAAAGGCAAATGCCGTTAAGATTGTTTTGCCAGAATTAATAGACGATAAGCCAAAGCCAGAAAATATTCCTTTAGAAATTTTATATGAGGATGAATTTTTATTAGTGATAAATAAACAGGCTGGATTGGTAGTACATCCTGCTCCTGGAAATTATGAGGGTACCTTAGTAAATGCTTTATTATATCATTGTAAGGGGAGTTTGTCAGGTATAGGAGGTGTGAAAAGACCAGGTATTGTTCATAGATTAGATAAAGATACTTCTGGTTTAATGTTAGTTGCAAAAAATGATGAGGCACATAGATACTTATCAAAAGCAATTTCAATAAGGAGTACCTAAACAAAAAGTAGGCATTATTAATGCGAATATTGCTAGACATGTACATGATAGAAAAAAAATGTCTGTTGTTAAAAATGGTGGTAGAATTTCTATTACCGGATATAAAGTTTTAAATACTTATGGGTTTGCTTCATTAATAGAATGTGATCTTCAGACTGGAAGAACTCATCAAATTAGAGTGCATTTAGCTAGTATTGGTTTGCCATTGATAGGTGATCAACTTTATGCTAAGGGTAAAACTGTATCATCAAAAATGCCGAATATACTACAAACATTCCCCAGGCAAGCTTTGCATTCATATAGCATAAATTTTATTCACCCATATACTAAAGAAGAGTTAAAATTTAAAAACATTTTTCCAGAGGATATTAAATTATTACAAGAATCAATTGAAGCTTTTATATAATTTAAACTTGATATTTTAAATAAAATACCCAATTTAATAGGTATGTATAATTTTTTAAGGTTAAATAAATGTCTAATATAACTTTACCTTCTATTTCTGCCGATGGAAGCTTAAGGAGATATATGGCAGAAATTGGGCAGTTTCCTATTTTAAGAAAAGATGAGGAATTTACTCTAGCTAAGAATTGGCTTGAGCATGAAGATATTGATGCTGCGCATACATTGGTTACTAGCCATTTAAGATTAGTTGCTAAAATTGCGATGGGATATAGAGGATATGGCTTACCTATTTCAGATTTAATAAGTGAGGGAAATATTGGTTTAATGAAAGCTGTTAAACGTTTTGATCCAGATAAAGGTTTTCGTTTAGCTACTTATGCTCTTCTTTGGATTAAGGCATCTATCCAAGAGTATATATTACATTCTTGGTCTTTAGTTAAAATAGGTACAACATCAGCCCAAAAAAAATTATTTTTTAATTTAAGAAGAATAAAAAACGAATTAAAAGTTTTTGAAGAAAAGGAACTTTCTCCAGAAATTATTAAAAAGATCTCTCAGAAATTAGTTGTTGATGAGCAAGAAGTAATAAATATGAATCAAAGAATTGGTGGAGATTATTCTTTAAATGCTTCTAGAACAATTGATGCAAATAAAGGAGATTGGCAAGAGGTATTAGTAGATGATAAATCAATAGATCAAGAAACATATGTTTCAGAAAAGCAAGAATTAGATAAAAGAAAGTCAATGTTAGGAAACGCATTATCTTTATTGTCTGAGCGAGAAAGAATAATATTTAGTTATAGAAGACTAACTGATGAACCTAAAACACTAGAGGAACTCAGTAAAGAATTTAATATTAGCAGAGAAAGAGTTAGACAAATTGAGGTAAAAGCTTTTGATAAAGTGCAAATAGCAGTAAAGAGTATAAGTAAGTCACAGAGTAATTTGGCAATAGAAAATAATAAAACTAATTAACTTGTTTAAAAGGATCTTTTACCAGAATAGTATCTTCTCGTTCAGGAGATGTTGATATCATAGAAATAGGACACTCAATTAATTTTTCAATTTGTTTAATATATTTCTTTGCATTCGCGGGAAGATCAGTAATTTTTTTACAATTTTGGGTGGAGGACTGCCAACCCTTTAATACTTCATAAACAGGTTTTACTTTATTCATTTCTGTATATGTTTCAGGAACTGTCTTAATAATTTTATTATTTAATTTATAGCCTATACATATTTTTATTTCTTTAAAAGTGTCTAATACATCTAGTTTCGTAAGGGCAATACCATTTACACCTGATAATTTAATTGCATAACTCACCATTACTGCATCTAACCAACCACATCGTCTTTTTCTTCCAGTTACTACGCCAAACTCATGACCTATTTTCCCTAATAATTCTCCAGTGTTATTATTTTGCTCTGTAGGAAAAGGACCATTACCTACTCTTGTTGTATATGCTTTTGTTATACCTAAGACGTTATGTATTAGTGCAGGGCCTATACCTGAGCCTGTTGCAGCCTGAGAGGCCACAGTATTAGAAGAAGTAACATACGGGTAGGTCCCGTGGTCAATATCTAACATAGTTCCTTGAGCCCCTTCAAAAAGCACATTTTTACCTGACCTATTTGCGGAGATAATTAAGTCCATCGTGTTAGTAATATATGGCTTTAAAATTGGAGCTATTTTATTCAAAATTTTATTTATATCTGCAACTTGTATAGGTTTTTTATTTAGCCCTTTTAAGATAGTATTATGGTGAGTAATGGCAGTTTTTAATTGGATTTTTCTACTTTCTGTATCATATAAATCACATACTCTAATTGACCTTCTTCCTATCTTGTCTTCATAAGCAGGCCCTATACCTCTTCCTGTTGTGCCAATTTTATTATTACCTTTTGCATTTTCCCTTAATTCATCTAATTTTTGGTGATAAGGTAATATCAAACTTGCTTTACTTGAAATTTTCAAAATTTTAGTTGTGATTTTTAATCCTTGTTTTTTTATTGTTTCAATTTCTTTTATTAAAGCCCATGGGTCTATAACAACTCCATTACCTATTATAGATAGTTTTTTTCTAATTATTCCAGAAGGCAATAAACTAAGTTTAAATACTTTCTGATCTAAAACTATTGTGTGACCTGCGTTATGCCCACCTTGAAATCTAGCTACTAAATCTGCTCTTATTGATAACCAATCAACTATTTTGCCTTTGCCTTCATCACCCCATTGAGTGCCTATTACTGTAACATTTGTCATTTAAACCTCATTAGTTTTATAATGCTTTAATAGTATTGTTCTTTAATATATGTGTGCAGTTGAACTTTACTGCTTCTTCTTTATCTTTTACATTTTTTTTATAACTAAGAATAGTAACCCATCCGTTTTTTCTCAGTTCAGGAGGAATAGTATTATCGTGTTTTAAAGGGATGAAAATGCGCTTTTGCTTATCATCAATATTAGTTGCTCTCAATAGGCCATCAAATAAAATTGATAATCCTATACCATTATGTTTATTATTATTTAATTCTAGAATATATTCTCCTCCAAAACCTAATTCACGCTTTATATTTGATGAAAAAATTGCAAAACCTATACCTGAATAATAATTAAATCCTCTATTTTCAATAGGATCGATAGTTATCTTTATATTTTTATGGAGTTGCTTTATCGCATTACAAATTAAGGATATTTCTTGAATAAGTTTTTTAGCTTTATTTGGTAAATCAATATTAGATAATTTTTTTAATGCGCGTTCTTCTTCACCGGCTGAGTCCGCAATTTGCGCTAATATTGTCCCGCAGTGTGGGATAGTTTTTATTTTATTTATATTTTTAACTTTTAAATATACTTGCGCTTCTTTTATAGTTTTCTCATCTAATTTATTATTCTTCATTATTAAGCTTGCTAAATTAGGCGTAGTTATATCTATAATTAGATTTGATATATTTACTTGGGTTAATGCCTGAATTCCAACAGATATGACTTCAATAGCACCTTCTACGGTTGGTGCCCCAAACAACTCTATACCTGCTTGTTTTAGTTGTCTTGCAGGATGAAGCTGATTGCCTTTAGGCCTTAAAATATCACCTGTATAAGATAATCTTAAAGTATCGTTTTTATTATTTAATTTATTTGCGGCAATTCTAGCAATTTGAGGTGTTATATCATTTCTTATAAACATAGATTTATTTGAAATAGGGTCTATCACTCTAAATATATTTTGTTTATTTGTAGTATCTAAAAATAATGTATAGTTTTCTTCAAATTCTATGAGAGGAGGACTTACTCTTTCATATCCATTTAGCTTAAAGCAATTCATTAGATTTTGTGTTAGATAAGAATCTTTATAAGTGTTTTTTTCTAAAAGATCACTTATCCCTATAGGTAGTAAAGAGGCTTTTGGTTTATAATTTTTCATAATAATATTTCAAGTTTTTTTATATATTAAATCTAAATTATATTTTTTGCAAAGGTAAGTGCTTTTGCACTTTTAACTTGTGATATTTCATTTATTTCTTTTATTAATTTTGATGAAACAGGTTCGTCTATTTCTATTAGTGCTATCGCATCTCCTCCTACCTGAGTTCTTCCTAAATGAAATGTAGCAATATTAATATTAGCATCTGATAGTATGGAACCCAGAGTACCAATAAATCCTGGTTTGTCTTCGTTAGTTATAAATAACATGTTGGGGCCAAGCTCTGCTTCAATTCTAGTATTCATAAGGCCTACAATTCTTGGTTTGTTTCCATACAAAGTTCCTATAACATTTCGAGTTCTTCTTTCCGTTTCTACAGTTAAAGATATATCTGTAATATAATCTCCAGATTTTTCACGAGACGAAGTAGTAATATTCATATTTCTATTTTTTGCAATAACTTGAGCATTAACAACATTTACAGCTTCCATACTGTGTGATAATAACCCTGCAATTAGCACACTTGTAAGTGGTTCTGTATTTAATAACGCAACTTGTCCTCCAAATTCAATTTTAATATTTTTAATACTAGTTTCTGTAATTTGTCCTGCTAGTTTTCCAATTTGTTCAGCTAGTTTTATATATGGTTTAAGTTTTGGAGCATCTTCTGATGAGATTGATGGAATATTTAATGCATTGGTGATTGCTCCAGATATAAGATAATTAGACATTTGTTCTGCAACTTGGATCGCTACGTTCTCTTGTGCCTCTTCAGTAGAAGCTCCTAAATGTGGAGTAACTACCATTTGTTCTAGTCCAAATAAAACATTAGATTTAGCTGGTTCGTTACTAAACACATCAAAAGCTGCACCACTAACTTTTCCTGATTCTATCGCATAAGCAAGATCCTCTTCATTTACAAGGCCTCCACGAGCGCAATTAATTATTTTTACTCCTTTTTTCATTTTATTAATAGATGAGGCATTAATAATTTCTTTTGTAGCTTTTGTAAGCGGGACGTGAAGAGTAATAAAGTCAGACACTTTTAATAGTTCTTCAAAATTTATTTTATCTACACCAATCTCTATAGCTCTTTCTTCTGTAAGATATGGATCATAAACTTTTACATGCATTTTTAAACCTTTGGCTCTATCCGCCACTATAGATCCAATATTACCACATCCAATCATTCCTAATACCTTAGAATACAACTCTGTTCCTGTATATTTAGACTTTTCCCATTTTCCTAAATGTGTAGAGGTATTAGCTATAGGTATATTTCTCGCTAGTGACATCATTAAAGCAATAGTATGTTCTGCGGTAGTAATTGAATTACCAAATGGAGTATTCATAACAATAATTCCATTAGCTGTTGCAGATTCTATATCTACATTATCTACACCTATACCAGCGCGCCCTATAACTTTTAAATTTTTTGCATGTTTAATAATATCACTTGTTACTTTAGTAGTAGATCTAATAGCTAATCCATCAAAATCGTTAATTATGTTAGACAGATCTTCAGGAGATAATTCTGTATTAATAGTTACTTCTATTCCTTGTTTTTTAAATATTTCTTCAGCTTTTTTACTTAATTTGTCTGAGATTAACACTTTAGGCATAATACTTCTCCATTATATTTTTATTCTATTTTGATAGATTTTTCCAAGCCCAATCAAGCCAAGGCAATAAAAGCTTAATATTAAATTTATCTATAGTGCCCCCACCCCAAATTCGAATACCTAAAGGTGCAGATGGATAATGATTTATATCATAAGCTGCTCCTTTTTCTTCTAATATACTGAAAAAGCTTTTTAGAATATTTTGTTGATTAGTAATATTCTGATCCATAAACCATGGGTCAATTATTTTTAAACATATGGATGTAGATGATCTTATTTCCTGATCATTAGCTAAAAATGCTATCCAATTTGTTTCGTTTACCCACTTTTCTATAATTTCCAAATTAGATTGGCTTCTTTTGATCATTGCATCCAATCCACCAATACTTTTTACCCATCTTAGAGAGTTTAATGCATCTTCGATACAGAGCATAGAAGGAGTATTAATTGTACTACCTTTAAAAATTTTTTCTTGGAATATACCTTTATTGGTTAGCCTGAATAATTTAGGAATGGGCCAAGAAGGAGTATATTTTTCTAGTCGTTGGATGGCTCTTGGAGATAAAACTAAAATACCATGTTGAGCTTCTCCTCCTAGTACTTTTTGCCATGAAAATGTGGTAACATCTAGTTTGCTCCATGAAATATCCATAGCTAACACTGCGGATGTAGCATCACATAAAGTTAAACCTGATCTACTATCTTTTATCCAATCACCATTTGGAACTTTTACTCCTGCAGTTGTGCCATTCCAGGTAAAGATTACATCATTATCAAAATTAACTTCATTTACATCTGGTAAGGAACCATAATCAGCATCAATTAATTTTGTATTTTTAATTCGTAGTTGGTCTATAACATCTGTAACCCAATCTCTTCCAAAAGAATCCCAAGCTAAAATATCTATTCCTTTTGCGCCAAGTAATGACCACATGGCCATTTCAAAAGCTCCTGTATCAGAGCCTCCTACAATTGCAACTTCATAATTTTTAGGTATTTTTAATATTGATTTAGTTTCGTTTATTAATTCTTTAATTTTACTAACACATATAGGTGCTCTATGAGATCTTCCTAAAATAGCATTATTTAAAAATGATGCTTCCCAATTTGGTATTTTTGAACAAGGGCCAGAAGAAAATTTTGGATTATTAGGTAATTTTAATGAGTTCATATTCTTTCCGTTTAATTTGTTATATGTATCAGACAACTTAATTTAACTTGCAATGTATTATGGTGCTACTTCTTGTCAATAATATATTCTAATTTTTTATATTATTAATTAAATGATTTAATGGACCATTACCTTTTCCTATATTTGGTGCGTATTTTATAGATTTATATACAAAAGTGTGTGCTCTCTTAACAGCTGTATTTAAATCCATTTTCTGACCTAGTCCACACGCTATAGCACTGGATAATGCACAACCGGTACCATGAGAATTCTTAGTTATAATTTTATCACTATAGAAATAGTCAATTATATCTTTGTTTATTAAAATATCTGTAAGATTTTTTTCTTTTAAATGTCCCCCTTTCATCAAAACATTACTAATACCCATTTTAATAATTTTTTTACCTGATGCTTCAAGGTCTTTAATATTATTTATTTTTATCCCTGTTATGACTTCAGCTTCTGGTATATTAGGGGTAATAATATTACATAAAGGCATTAGCTCTTGAATTAAAGTCTCTTCAGCTCCTGGAGCAAGTAATTTATACCCCCCTTTTGCAACCATGACAGGATCTAGAACAATAGGAATATTTTTATTAATTTTTGAAAGTATATTTGCAACACAAATTATAATTTTTTTATTAGATAACATTCCAATTTTTATTGCATCTGTTCCTATATCATTTAGTACACAAGATATTTGTCTTTCAATCATCTTTAAAGGAATATTTAAAATATTATGTACACCTAAAGTATTTTGAGCTGTTATGGCAGTTATGGCAGTAGTAGCAAAACCACCAAGAGCTGTTATAGTTTTGATATCTCCTTGAATCCCTGCTCCTCCTCCAGAATCAGAGCCAGCGATAGTCATTATTCTTGCTAAGTCTGTATTAACCATTAACGTATTTTTTTATTTCTGTTTTTAATTGTTTTAATGTTTTATTTAACAAAGTTTTATTGGTACATTCACCCATTATTCTTAATTTATTTTCAGTACCAGATGCCCTTAAAATAATTCTACTATTTTTTCCTAGTAAATTTTTTGCAGAATTTATTTTACTAATAATAAATTGGTCTTTTTCTTTATATTTAAATTTAGTAATATTATAGTCTAAGCTTTCTATTGTCTGAGGTAATAAGGAGAATATGTTTAATAATTCAGAGGCTTTTTTATTCTTTTCAATCATAGTAGCAATTACTTGAAGAGAGGCTACTAAACCATCTCCAGTACTACCATGTTCACCTAAAATAATATGACCAGATTGTTCTCCACCAATATTACAATTATTTCTTCTCATTTTTTCAACTATGTATCTATCACCAACATTCGCTCTTATTAAATTAACATTTAGTTTATTTAAGTAAATTTCTAATCCGATATTTGTCATGTGTGTACCAACTATAGATTTTCCAGTTAATAATTTTTGATCTAAATATCTTTTTGTTATTAATCCTATTATTTTATCACCATGAATAAAGGTACCTTTTTCATCGCAAATTATACATCGGTCTGCATCGCCATCAAGTGCAATACCTATATCAGCCTTATGTTTTTTGACCATGTCAGACATTGATTTGGGGTTAGTTGAGCCACATTTATGATTTATATTAGTCCCATCTGGACTACAACCAATAGGAATAACTTCTGCACCTAATTCCCATAAAACTCTGGGTGCAACTTGGTATGCTGCACCATTTGCACAATCTATTACTATTTTAAATCTCTTAAGTGATAATTCACTAGGAAAAGTGGATTTTACAAATTCTAAATATCTTCCGGCTGCATCTTCTATTCTTTTTGCTCTTCCTAGGTTTGCAGAATCTACTAAATTAGATTGGTTATTCTTATCCATAAGAGCTTCTATTTTAAGTTCATTTTTATCACTTAATTTTTGTCCGTCTGGGTCAAACAACTTTATTCCATTATCCTCATAGGAATTGTGAGAAGCGGATATCATTACTCCTACATCACACCTCATTGATCTGGTAAGCATGGATATAGCTGGTGTAGGCATAGGACCAACTAAAAATACATTCATGCCCATAGATATGAAACCTGCTGTCAATGAAGGTTCTATTAAGTAGCCAGATAATCTTGTATCTTTACCAATTACTACAGTATGCCGATGTGTTCCTCTAGTAAAATATTTACCTGCAGCCATACCAACTTTTAACGCTGTTTCCCCAGTCATAGGGTGCATATTTGCCCTACCTCTAATACCGTCAGTACCAAAATACTTTCTTAACTTATTTTTAGATTTAATTTTATTTTTTATCATTATCTCTTCAATTATATTATATTTTATTCCAAATAGATAAAGCTTGCTTGGTTTCTTTTACATCATGCACCCTAAAAAATTTTACACCTCTTTCTATAGAAGCTATAGCAAGAGAAATAGATCCAGGCAATCGATCTGGTGGTTTTGCATTTGTAATTCTTCCTATTATAGACTTTCTGGAGGCTCCTATCAATATGTGAGATTTTAAAGAATGTAATAATGGTAAGTCTTTAAAAATCTTTAAATTATGTTTATCATTTTTTCCAAAGCCTATGCCAGGATCAATTAATATATTTTTTTCTTTTATACCTTCTTTAATAGCATAATTTCTTTTTTCTTCTAAATATTTCATAATTTCAAAAGACACATTTTTATATATAGGCCTAGTTTGCATATTATTAGGATCTCCTTGCATATGCATTATAATTAGTCCTACTTTACTTTTAGATATGATTGCTGCTGCTTTATTATCAGAAAGTGCTGAAATATCGTTTATTATACTTGCTCCTGCATCTATTGCGACCTGCATAGTAGAGGAGTTTCTAGTGTCACAAGATATAGGTATATTATATTTAGACAGTTCTTTAATAATAGGGATTACCCTTTTCTGTTCCTCTTCTATACTAATTTTTATTGATCCAGGTCTAGTAGATTCTCCCCCAACATCAATTATGCTTGCTCCATCCTCATACATTTTTATAGCTTTTTTTACAGCTTTACTGATATTAGGAACATTAATAGAATCTTGAGAAAAACTATCAGGAGTAATATTTAAAATACCCATAATATGAAACTTATTATTTTTAAAGCCTAAAAAATTCTTAGGTTTATGAGCATATATTGTTAGTAATTTTTTAATCTCATTCTTATTAAGATAATTACTATTCCATGATTTCTGGTCTTTAGTCGAATATAGAACAGGAATATTATTTAACTTTTTATTATGACATTGAATTTCAAAATTAAGAAATCCTATATCTTTCCCTGCTAATGGCATAGCTTTACTAACAGAAATTAAATATTTAGCATCTTTTCCATACACTAAGTTTCTTGGTATAATGATATATTTATTCACAATAATATATTAAAAATTAATTATGTTTCATGTGGACGCGGGTTATTAGTATCATTTTTTTTAATTGATTGATTTTTTTTAGAGCCTAAAGAAATATTTTCAGTATTTGTATTAGTTCTATTAACCTCTTTATCATTTAAAATATTACTAATATCTTCTGCAGTTAATGTTTCATATTCTAATAAGCCTTTAGCTATTTTATGCAAATCATTAATTTTTTTTGTTAAAATATTTCTAGAAGTTTTTTCTCCAATTTCAACTATTTTTCTTACTTCTTCATCTATTATTCTTGCTGTTTCATCCGACATATTTTTCTGTTGCGTTACGGAATGACCTAAAAAAACTTCTTCTTGATTTGTTTCATATCTTAGAGGTCCTAATTTATCAGAAAAACCAAATTCCATAACCATTTTTCTAGCTAAGTTTGTAGCTTGTTGAATATCATTTCCTGCACCAGTAGTAATATTTTTTTTACCATATATTAATTCTTCAGCAACTCTGCCTCCAAACATTGAGGCAATTAATGCCTCTAATTCTGATCTAGTTTGTGAAAGTTTATCCCTTTCTGGAAGCCACATAGTAACACCTAATGCTCTTCCTCTAGGAATGATAGTCACTTTGTGAAGAGGTTCATGTTGTTCTATATTTAGCATTACTAGTGCATGTCCAGCTTCATGATAGGCAGTCATTTTTTTTTCATCTTCAGACATAACCATCGAGCGTCTTTCTGCACCCATCATAACTTTATCTTTAGCCTGTTCAAGTTCTATCATGCCTACATTTAATTTGTTTTTTCTAGCAGCTAGTAATGCAGCTTCATTAATAAGGTTTGCTAAATCTGCTCCTGAAAAACCTGGTGTGCCTCTAGCAATAATTCTTGGATCTACATTTTTAGCAAGAGAAACATTTTTCATATGAACTTTTAATATTTTTTCTCTTCCTAATATATCAGGATTTGGAACTACAACTTGTCTATCAAATCTACCTGGTCTAAGTAGTGCTGGATCAAGTACATCAGGTCTATTTGTGGCAGCAATTAAAATTACACCTTCATTTGTTTCAAATCCATCCATTTCAACTAAGAGTTGGTTTAACGTTTGTTCTCTTTCATCATTCCCTCCTCCTAAGCCAGCGCCTCTGTGTCTTCCAACGGCATCTATCTCATCTATAAATATAATACAAGGTGCATTTTTTTTCCCTTGCTCAAACATGTCTCTAACTCTACTTGCTCCTACTCCTACAAACATTTCAACAAAATCTGAACCAGATATTGTAAAGAATGGAACATTGGCCTCTCCTGCAACAGCTCTAGCTAGTAATGTTTTTCCTGTACCTGGTGGGCCTACTAATAAAACTCCTTTTGGAATTTTTCCACCTAATTTTTGGAATTTTTGTGGATTTTTTAAAAATTCTATAATTTCTTCTAACTCATCTTTAGCTTCATCTACTCCTGCTACATCTTCAAATGTTATTTTCCCTTGTTTCTCTGTAAGTAATTTGGCTTTAGATTTGCCAAAACCCATTGCACCACCTTTACCCCCTTGCATCTGTCTCATAAAGAATATCCAGACGCCAATGAAAAGAAGCATTGGAAGCCAGTTTAATAGCATTCCTAGTATAGGAGAAACACCCTCATCAAGTGGAGCCGCAGTAACTTTTACTCCACTATCAGTTAGTTTGGTGATTAATGCCGGGTCATTAGGAGCATAAGTAGTAAATGCTTCACCTGTTTGAAAATGGCCTAGAATATTATTTTCTTGAATTGTTACATCATTAATATTGTTTAATTTAACTTGAGAAAGAAACTCAGAATATGGTAATGCAATATCTCTAGTTTGAGAGGTTTTATCTTGAAATAAATTAAAGATAGCTAATAAAAATATAACTATTATAGCCCAAGCAGCTAAATTTTTTCCCATTTTATTCAAAGTTTTCCTCCAATTTTAATATAAATTTATATTATCATATTTTTTAAAAAACTCATGTTCTACATGAGTTATTTTTATATTACTTTTCCAAAAATTACTCTTCCAATATAATAGATGGGGTATTGATACAATTTCTTCAAGTAGTCTAATAGCTGGGATTGTTTTAATAGCATTAAAATTTATACTAGGTTTTTGAATTTTATTCAATTTAATCATTAATAAATAATCTTTTTCACCTAGAGGTCCAATAGTAATATTTGTTTTTTTTGTATTGTTCATTATGATGAATCTTCGGTCCCATAATTTTTTATCGCTTATTAAATTATTAAGCTTAATAGAATTATCTAATTGTCGAGACATTATTATAGAGTCGCTATTTATCTTTATATAAACCCCTCCTACGGTAGTATTTTTATTCACGGAACCAATGATGTTTTCAACTACTCTATTAATTATATTATTTTTTCTAGGATATTTTTTTCCACCAATTATTCTAATTAAAGCATTTAAAAGTTTTTTTTGAAAAAGATTAGGTAATTTTATGAAATCGCTTAATGATACTTCGCAAACACCAATTTCATTAAATTTAATGCTATTCTTCATATTATTATAAATAATTTTATCTATACCAAGTTTCAATTTACTAAAAAGAATTATACTTTTATTAAAGCTATCAAACATATTGCTACGTACGAGTAATTTACGTATCTTAGACCGAGAATATTTCATATCTAAGTTTGAAGGGTCTTCTATCCAAGGTACATTATTTTTTTCACATATTGCTATGAGTGTTTTTTTTCTAGTATTAAGTAAGGGCCTAATTAGATTTAGAGGCCCACAAGAGGTAAGGATTGTAATTTTTTGCTGCATGCAACTCAAGCCATCTAAGCCACTATTTGACTGTAATCTTAAAATAAAAGTTTCTACTTGGTCATCTGCATGGTGAGCTAATAATATATTGTTACATTTATATTTGTTACATGCTTCACTTAAAATATTATAACGCGCAATTCTTGCAGATTCTTGTATTTTTGTTTTAGGTTTTTCTTTAACCCACTCTAATGTATAATGATCTATTTTTAAGGTATTCATAATATTTTTAACATGCTTGGCTTCTTTTGCAGCATTTTTTCTTAATTGGTGGTCTACTGTAAAAGCAATGAGTTTATAATTATATTTATGTTTGAATTTGTTTGCAATAATAGCTAAAGCTAGACTATCTGCTCCGCCTGATATTCCTATAGCAATATTCTTTTGTTGTTAATAAGCTTTTGTTTTTCAATATTTTATTTACAGTCTAGCTTTTCTTTAAATGTTTTGGCTCTATTAGAAATTCTAGAAGGTGTGTTCGAAAATTCTGTCTCTAGTTTCTTAAATGTTGCACAAGCTTCTGTTTTTTTATTTAGTGAGTACAGTGAAATGCCTAATTTTAATAGTTGGTCTGAAGCTTTAGAGCCTTTAGGAAATTTTTTATAACCTGCTGCAAAATTAATTGCAGCTAGTTGATATGTTTCTCCTAGCCAATAGTAAGCATTACTGCTTAAACTATGATCAGAATAATCTTGAATAAATTTTATAAAAGCTATTTCAGCTGATTCATAATTACCTTTTGAAAGCATATTATATGCTCTTTGATAAATTTCTTCTGGATTTTTAGGGGCAGAAACAACAGAATTATCTTTTGTAATCTCAATTATTTCTTTGTCTTGCTCTGTTAATAATATACCAGCTGGCTTATTAATATTTTCTTTAGTAATTTGATCATTACCGTCATCGGGACTAATTTTAGCTAAGACCTCTACAGTAGAATTATTTTCATTGTCACTAATAACATTTAATTCATTATTTTCTTTCTTATTTGGCATGCCAGGATAAATTGGGTATTCTTCTGTTACTTTATCTTCCAGGCTGTTTTGCATATTTGTAGTTTTTACTACATCTATATTTTTGTTACTCATTATATCTAATTTTGATTGTAAAATAAAATTTAGCTGAGTTAATTTATCAATTTGTTGTCTCACATAAGCAAGTTCTTCACTAATGCCCTTTATTGATCTTGATCTTTCTTCAAGCTCAAGTAATCGCCTTTCATGACCGGCTATTTTTTTTAAATCTGATGCGTTAGATATAGTATTATTTTCAGGACTTGATACTACTATATCTTTGCCTTGATATACTTTTCTTTCAAGATCATTTATTTTTGTAGTGAGTCCATCCATTCTATTTAGAATTCTTTCATTAATATTAAGAATTGTCTCGTTGCTATCTTGAGCATATGAATGAATTATATTTAAGGTATTAGTAATTATTAAAGTAAGGGTAAAAACAAAAATTTTAAAATTCATTTTACTATATGTTTCTATTTACCATTTATAAATGTTACAGCTGTTCTATTCTGAGTCCATGCCCAATCATTATGTCCTTCAACTGTAGGTTTTTCTTTTCCGTAAGAAATTACTGCTATTCTATTTGAGCTAATACCAAGAGAAATTAAATAATTCTTTGCGGCTGAGGCTCGTCTTTCTCCTAGAGCTATATTATATTCTCTAGTTCCTCTTTCATCACAATGACCTGTGATAGTTATAGAAAGGTCAGGGTTTCTGATTAAAAATTGATATTGCTTTTGTAAGGTATCGGCACTTTCATCATTAATAGTAGATTCATCATATTCAAAGAAAATTCTATCGCCTACTTCAATTAACTCAGAGGATAGTTTTTCTTCTACTGTTAGTTCTACTTCATCCATTTGTATGGATTTAGCAGTATTATCTGTTATTTCTATTTCTTCTGTTGAAGTACTATTCTGTTTTGTGTTTCCACCTTCGGCATCTAGCAATAGGCTTTCTTGGTCTTTATTGCTACAAGCTATAAAATATGGAAAAATTATAATGATGATGAAGATTTTAAAGTAATTTAACATTTATGTTCCTTAATAAATAATATATACAGCTATACTATATTATAAAAACCAAATATTATATACTATAATAAATTATTTTTTTAATTAGTTTAATTTATGTTTTTTGGGCTCCATGAAGGATCAGACGCATCTTCGGGAGTAATCAATTCTCTTTCTCTGTTACCTGTTATATCAATAACGAATAGTCGTGTTCTCATAGTGCCATCATTTTGAGGAGTTTGTCTGAAGAAACTTAAAACCCTTCCCCCTGGTGCCCAAGTAGGACCCTCTGTAAGGTATCCTTCAGCTATTAATCTTTCTGCTGATCCATCAGGATGCATTAAGCCAATAAAGAATCTACCTCTAGTAAATTTGGTAAACGCTATATAGTCACCTCTTGGAGACCATACTGGAGTAGCATAACTTCCTCTCCCAAAACTAATTCTTTTAGGATTTTTTCCATTTTTTTTCATTATATAAAGATGTTGTCCACCTGATCTATCAGAATTAAATACAATATTTTCTCCATCTGGAGAGAAAGAAGGTGACGTATCAATTGCAATACCCTTCGTAAGCTGTTTTATATTTTTGCTTTTAAGATTAAGAATATGAATATTTGTGGATCCGTTTTGAGATAATGACATTATTAAGTCTGCACCATTTGGCGAGAATCTAGGAGAAAAAGACATACCAGGAAATTCACCTAATATTTCCATTTTTCCTGTAAATAAATTGTATAGATAAACACTTGGTTTAAGCCCTCTATTTATTCCATTATAAGAAAAAAATGTAATTTGTTGTTGATTAGGAGAAAACCTTGGAGTTAATACTAATGAGTTACCATCAGTTAAGTATTGATGGTTAGAACCGTCTTGATCCATAATTGCAAGTCTTTTTATTTTATTTTTTTGTGATCCAGACTCTGATACATAGACTATTCTGGTGTCAAAATATCCTTCTTCCCCGGTTAATCTTTCATATATTTTATCGGATATAATATGCGATATCCTTCTCCAAGACTTGATTTTTGAAGAAAGAGATATCCCAAACATTCTTTTTTCTCCATATACATCCCATAGTTCAATAGTAACATTTATTTTATCATTTGTTGTTTTTGTTATTTTGCCTGTTATTAGTGCTTGAGCGTCTATAATTCTCCAGTCTCTAAACTTTGGCCGACCAATAAGTTGGTCTGGATCTTGCATATAAGCATCTCTATTTAGTAGTTTAAATAAACCTGAATTTACTAAATTATTAGCAATTAAATTAGGAATATTATTATGTAATTGTAATTCTTTTAAATTATTATCAATAGAAAAATATGATATTGCAATGGGCATTGCTTGAATATTTCCGCCCATAATATCTATCTGAAGAGGTTCGTCTTGAGATAATGCAATATTAGGCTGTACTAAAAAGATATAACAAAAGGAAATATGAATTAATATAATAAGTTTTAAAACAAGTCTTTTAATTTTATCCATACATTACCTCCATATATGTACATTTTATTTATGTTTTGTAAGGTGTAAAGCGAATATCTATAATTTTCCAAGAGTTGTATTCTTCCTGAGGCAATTTAGTAAACTTTCCTAATTTTTGAATAGCACGTTGAGCGGCTTCCACATAAGGTAAATAGGTTGAATCATCTTGAGCTTTTTTAAGTGAACTTTTACTTATAATAGTTTTAGTTATTGTTCCATCTGGCATTACATATATTCTTATCTGAACAGTTATATCATTTATGACTTTTAGGTCTGGAGCCGGTGGTAAAGTATAATTCTCTCTAATTTGTTTATAAACACTATTAGATATAGATTTTTGAGTTCTTTTTATTTCTTCTTTAGTTTTTTTAGATTTAGATTTAGTATTAGTTTTATTTTTTATTTTTTTTATAGGTTTTATAGGTTTCGGCTGGTTTTCTGCTAAATTTTTTAACATATCATCAAAAAAATCATCATTATTTTTATCTTTTGAATTATCTATCTTTTTCTCTACTTTTTCTTTAGGGGATATTATTTTAGGTTTTTTTTGTGGTGGTTTAGGTTTGATGTTTGCTTTTTTTGTTACTACACTAATTTTTTTTTTAGGAATAGCCAAAGGCTTTTGCTTTGGCGGCGAAGGCTTTACTTTGAACTTCTTAACTTCTTTAACCTCTTTCACCTCTTTAGTCTCTTTTTTTCCTTCTTTAACTTTTTCATTTATAATTTCAATTGATATATAATCTATTTCTTTCGTTTTTATTTCTGGTAAGGTGATAGAAATAAAAACAAAAATTAATAAATGCATAAATAAAGATGAGTAGAAAGCTTTTTTCAATTTTTATTTTACAGTTTTTGTTTTGTTAGTAAGGCTACTTTATTATAACCTGCATTCGTAATTAAACTCATTAATTCCATGACTTCACCATATGATAGTTCTTCGTCTGCTCTTATAAAAATTCTAGACTGTTTTTTTAACCCAGCTATAGCATTTAATTTTATAGCTAGAGTTTCTGCTTTAACTTTATTATCTCCAATAAAGATTTCAGCACTTTTATTAATTGTTATAGTTAGAGGCTCATCTTGTCCAGGTAAAGCCTGAGATTCAGTAGTAGGTAAGTCAACTGATACGCCAGTAGTTAAAAGTGGCGCCGTAATCATAAAAATAATTAATAAAACTAGCATTACATCTACTAAAGGTGTGACATTAATTTCAGACATAGGCTTATTTTGAAAGGATTTATTGCTTTTATTATTTATTTTCATTCTTCTGAACTCTCTTCCGATAGATGTCTAGATAGTAAAGCTTCAAATTCACTTGCAAAGTTTTGAAGTCTTAAGGCATAAGTATTTAAATTATTAGATAGTTTATTATATGCAATTACAGCAGGAATTGCAGCTACTAAACCTAGTGCAGTGGCCAATAAAGCTTCTGCTATTCCAGGGGCAACAACAGCAAGAGAAGTATTTTTACTTAAAGCTATAGATTGAAAGCTATTCATAATTCCCCAGACCGTTCCAAATAAACCAATAAAAGGAGCTGTTGATCCGACTGTAGCTAAAAATCCTATATTTTTTTCTATATTCTCTAATTCTCTTATCACTGCCACATTCATAACTTGATGAATTCTTTCTTGCAGGCCTGCTTGTATTTTTTCACTTGATAAGGAATTGATTTTACTAGCTCTTGTCCATTCGTACATTCCTGCAACAAATACAGTTGCTAATGGATGTTTTGGATTTTGTTCTTCTGTCTTATATAAGTCTTCTAGTGATTCTCCGGACCAAAAAGCTTCTTCAAAGGTTTTTGCTTGTTTTTTTAATGTAAAAAATTTTTTTGTTTTTTCTATAATAATGCTCCAAGACCATATGCTTGCTATTAATAAAATTAGCATAGCAATTTTTACAATTGTATCAGCTTGAAGCACTAATCCCCAAAACGATACGTCTAATGGCATATCTGAAATTAATTCACTTTCCATTTTTACTCCTTAGGGTTCACATTAGTATTTAATTTATTTAATACAATTTTAGGCAATCGAGAAGGTTTACCTTTAATATTTACTGATCCTAATATTACGTCAATCTTAGCTATTAATGTCATTTTATTATATATTGTTTGCTCCATAATAATTTTAGCGGCAGTTATTTTTAATATTACACTTTTTATTTTTAATAAGTCGTCTAATATAGCTGATTTAAAGAACTCAATATATAACGTTTTAACAACAAAATGAATATTATGTTCATTTTTTAATTTTAATTGTTCTATTTTTATTTTACGTAGCATCTCAGTTCTTGAACGTTCAGCGAATTTTAAATAGTTTGCATGATAAACTAAACCTCCTGCATCAGTATCTTCATAATAAACTCTAATATTATTATCATGCTTTAATATTGAGATTTTATTTATTTTTTGTTTCATTTTTATTGATAACTTTTATATTTTTTTGAGAAATAATTTTTCTAAAGCAATTTTTGTTGCCATTCTTCCTCTTGGGGTTTTTTGCAAAAAGCCTTTTTGGATTAAATAGGGTTCTATGACATCTTCTATAGAGTCTTTTTGCTCACCCATCTGGGCCGCCAGCGTTTCTAAGCCTACCGGACCTCCATTATGGTCATTGATTAGGTGGTTTAAATAATTTTGATCCATTTGATCCAAGCCGTTTGAATCAACCCCTAACTGAAATAATGCTTGATCAGCCATATTTTTATTAACTTCTGTATGTTCTTTATTCATGGAAGTTATTATATCTCTTAATCTTCTAACTAGGCGGCTTGCTACTCTAGGAGTTCCTCTAGATCTTTGGGCAATTTCTAGTGCTGCAGAGTTATCCATTTTTATTTTAAGTAGATTAGCAGACCTTAAAACAATTTCTTTCATTTCTGGAGTTTCATAAAATTCTAATCTTGCAGGAATTCCAAAGCGGTCCCTTAATGGATTGGATAATAATCCGGCTCTTGTTGTGGCACCTATCAGAGTAAAAGGCTGAAGGTCTATCTTAACAGACCTTGCAGATGGCCCTTCACCTATCATTATATCTAAATGTAGGTCTTCCATAGCAGGATATAATATTTCTTCTACTGTAGTATTTAGACGATGTATTTCATCAATAAATAAAATATCATTTTTTTCTAAGCTAGTTAGTAATGCTGCTAAATCTCCAGGCCTCTGTATAATAGGCCCAGACGTAGACCTAAAGCCAACATTTAATTCATTTGCAATTATTTTAGCTAGTGTAGTTTTCCCTAATCCTGGTGGCCCATATAATAATACATGGTCAAGAGCTTCACCTCTTTTTTGTGTGGCTTTCATAAAAATATTTAAATTATTACACAACGATTTTTGACCAATAAAATGCTCTAGTTTTTGTGGCCTTAGAGCAAAATCCTTATTGTCTCTATTATCAGTGGTTACTGGGCTAATATCTTTTTTATCTTCTAAATTCATTTTCTTTTCTCAGAAATAATTTTTAATGCAATTTGTAACATATCTTCTACTTTTTTATTTTTATCTTCATTACTTAATTTTGATATAACGGCATATGCTTCATGATGTCCATAGCCTAGACCTATAAGGCCACTTATAAGATCTTGAATATTATTAGTTTCTTTAGATTGTTTGTTGTTTAGAATTGAGATATTTAGAGTTTTATCCTTTAATTCTGAGCAAATTCTTAATGCGCCTTTTCTACCTATTCCAGGAATGCGTGTTAATGAAGTTTTATCCTCAGACAAAATAGCCATTTCTAATTCCTCGGGTGTCATTATAGATAAACCCTTTAAAGCAGTTTTTGCTCCCACTCCCTGAACTTTTAATAATAACTTAAACCAATACTTTTCTTTTTCTTCTTTAAAACCATACAATGTAATTTGATCTTCTCTTACTATTGTCTCAATCAGTATTTCATCTAATTGACCTTTAGAAGATAATTTATTTAGTACTTTAGTAGGGCAAAAAACTATATAACCAACTCCAGATACATCAATGATCACGTAATCTTCACCTATTTGATCTATAATTCCTCGTAATTTTGCAATCATTATTAATTCCCTAAATTCATTTGATGTATTTTAGAATTTGCAAAAAAAGTGTGACAAATAGCTACCGCTAAAGCATCTGATTCATCTTCAGTCGTTATAGCACATCCGGGCAATAACAATTTTACCATAGATGCTACTTGATCTTTTTTAGCTCTTCCTGATCCCGTCACAGATTGTTTAACTCTTGTAGGAGCGTATTCAAATACGGGCATTTCATTTACAGAGCAGATTGTTATTGCGGCACCTCGAGCCATACCAAGTTTTAATGTAGACTGACCATTCATATTTATAAAAATCTCTTCAATTGCAGCCACAGAAGGTTTATATTTTTGAATAATAGAATCTAAACCTTGATGAATTTCTTTCAGTCTTTCTGAAAGGTTTAATGAAATTTTAGGAGAAATATTTCCACTAGCTATCCAGGAAATTTTATCATCTATAGAATTTATTATACCCCAGCCAGTATGGCGCAATCCTGGATCTAAGCCTAAAAGGCGCATCTATTTTCCTTCATAAATAAGTATTTAGTTATTGTTTATTTTCTCCATCACTTCTTCTGTAATATCCAAATTAGTATAAACTGTTTGCACATCATCATTATCCTCTAATATATCTATAAATTTTAATATTTTTTCTGCTTGTTCCTCATTAATGGACTGTAATGTTTGTGGAACCCACTCTAGTTTGGCACTAATAGGATCACTTATATTTTTAGTTAAGCTGTCTCTTACATTGCCGAAGTCTTCTGACATGCAAATTGCTGTATGCTCAGTAATATCGCTATTTATATCTTCAGCACCTGATTCAGCCGCTAGCTCAAAAAATGTATTTTCATCACATTTTTCAGTATTAAATTTAATAACACCTTTTCTGGTAAAAACAAAACTTAGGCTTCCAGTTTCTCCTAAGGCTCCACCGTTTTTACTAAAAGCTGAGCGTATTTCAGATGCTGTCCTATTTCTATTATCTGTTAGAACATCTATAATTATTGCAATACTACCTGGCCCATACCCTTCATAGCGTATCTCTTCATATACAGCATCATCGTTACCACCTATTGCTTTTTGAATAGCTTTTTCAATTCTATCTTTAGGCATGTTTTCGGCTCTAGCATTAATAATAGCATTTCTTAATCTAGGATTTTTCTCTGCTTCTGGTAAGCCAGTTTTAGCAGCCACGGTTATTTCTCTTGCCATTTTTGAGAATAACTTAGCTCTTTTTGCATCTTGTGCCCCTTTTCGGAACTGAATATTTTTAAATTTTGAATGTCCTGCCATTTTGATCCTAATATTATTTCTAATATATTTATTATACTTATTTTTTCTAATTATAAATTTTTTTTTATATTTTTTTAGATACTCTATTAATTAATCGTGGCCCTATAATAATGGGTTCAATATGTACTGCCATTCCAGTTGCATCATTAATATTTACTATTACTCCGCATAAAGTTGCTACTCCAGAACTTACATTAATTCTTCCTACTGGCATTTTGTTTTTAAATCTTGATACCCAATCTTCTTTTTCACCACCAATCACTGAGTCATAATCTCCACACATGCCAGCGTCTGACTGATACGCTGTTCCTTTTTCTAGAATTTGAGCATCTAATGTAGGTATATGAGTATGGGTACCAACTATAAAACTTACTTTGCCGTCAAAAGCATGACCTATTGCCATTTTTTCTGATGTTGCTTCCCCATGTACGTCTATTACAATTGCATTCACTTCTTTCCTTATCTTATAGTTGCTTATAATATTCTCTATTGTTTCAAAAGGATCATTCAGAGGATCCATAAATAATCTAGCCATTACGTTTATTATCAAGACTTTCCTATTCATTGAGTCTTTATAAATTACAAAGCCTTGTCCAGGAACATTAGGTGGAAAATTATGAGGTCTTAATAGGTTTGGATCTTTACTTATATATGGAATAATTTCTTTTTGGTCCCACACATGATTCCCTGTTGTAATGACATTGACACCTAATTCATAAAATTCTTCACAGATTTTAGGAGTGATCCCGAAGCCACCGGCAGAATTTTCTCCATTTAAAATTACTGTATCTATTTCAAGTTTTCTTTTAAGTTCAGGAAGTTCTTTTCTTACAACTTGTCTTCCTGCTTTACCCATTACGTCCCCTAAAAATAGTATATTCATGGAGCATTCCTCATAATTTAAGCTTCTTTATATATAAATTCTTCTGTAATAATAGCATCCATACATATATCATGTTTTTCCATAGGTACTGATTCTATTTCTTGAGTAGAATATGCAAACCCTATCTTAATAGCTTTTTTATTATTGAGTAGTATTTTATCATAATAACCTCCACCTCTACCCAAACGATTAAGTTTTTTATCAAACCCTATTAAAGGACATATTATTACATCAGGTTTTTTTATTTCTCTATTTTTTAGTAGAACCCCTAGTTTATTAATTTCTAATTCTGTATTAGGTTTCCAGAGTCTAAATTTAATATTATTTTTTTCTGTAGAGGCAATAGATATTATTATTTTATATTCATTTAGAGCAGCTAAAGAAGGTCTGGTATCTATTTCTGATCCTATAGGCCAGTAGCAGGCAATTTTATTATTCATTGTTAAACATTTTTTATAATTTAAAAAATGTATCAAATTACGGGCTATATTGTTCTTATGTTCTTCTGATTTTAAATGAAATGCTTTTCTTTCTCTAATAAGATTATTTCTTAATTTCTTTTTTTCTTCAGAGTAACGCCGCTTAGACCGAATTTTTTGAATAACCACCTCGGAGCCTAAGTTATAGGTGGGAATCGCATAACAAGACCACGGTCTTGACAGAGGAGACTCCCGAGTGATTAGAAAGGTCCTGGAGTTTTTCTATTTTTCGCATCCTGCAGCTATTACTCCAAATAAATTATAAATTATTAGTTTAAATATAACAAGGTAACATAAAATTATATATTTATATTAGGTCTTTTTTTCAATTTTATTATATATTTTTTCTAATTTTTTAGTGCTATTATCTACAATTTTTATGGCATCTTCTATTACATCTTGGTTTTTATCAAGAATAGTTATAGCTGCTAAAACCATTAATTTTACATCACCTATTTGTCCTAAGCTATTAGCTATATTAATAACTTCATTGTTTAATAAAATTGCTAATTCTTGTACTCTTTCTTCTTCACCAGGGGAACAAGCAATCTTATGTTCTCTATTATTTATTGTGATGTTTACCTCAGACATTTTTTTTGCTTTTTTCTAATGAATTAATTTTTAATAATATTTTTTCTAATTTATTTAGAGTGTCTGCATATTTATATTTTAAATTTTCATTCTCTTTTAAAAGGATGTCTTCAACTTTTTTATTTCGCATAGGGTTATTAGTATTGCTAGAAGTAATTACAGAATTCAATTTTTCTATTGAAGAATTAAATTTATCTAATGATGATTTTAAGTCTTTCATATAAATATATTCCCAATTAAAATATTTTTGTCTACAAAAAATAAATAACATTGTATTTTTTTTTAATTATTTCTTATAACAGAATAAGATGAATTAACTTATATTTGCAATAAAGTAGAAAAATAAATACATATTAAAATCTTTAGGATATCAAAAATATTATGGCACAAAATAATGAAATTAATAATTTAGATCTTTCTAATGCTATTAGGATGCTTTCTGTCGATGCTGTAGAGAAGGCTAATTCTGGCCATCCAGGCATGCCAATGGGTATGGCTGATGTAGCTACTATTCTATTCACAAAATTTTTAAAATTTGATTCTAGTTGTCCTAATTGGATTAATAGAGATAGGTTTATTTTAAGCGCAGGTCATGGATCTATGCTATTATACTCTTTACTATATCTTAATGGCTATGAGGATATAAGTATAGAAGATATAAAAAATTTTAGATCTTTAAATTCTAAGACTGCTGGTCATCCTGAATACGGAGAGCTTAAAGGGATAGAAACTACTACAGGTCCTTTAGGCCAAGGCCTTGCTAATGCTGTTGGAATTGCGTTGGCTGAAAAAATTATGTCTAATAAATATGGTGATGATTTATTTAATCATAAAACATTTGTGATTGCAGGTGATGGATGTTTAATGGAAGGTATTAGCCAAGAAGCAATTTCTTTTGCAGGACATCTAGGTCTAGGCAAACTAGTTGTTTTATTTGATGATAATGGTATATCTATAGATGGTCCTACATCTTTATCTACCTCGGACAATCAGCTTCTGCGTTTTCAGGCGAGTAAATGGCATACACTAGAGTGTGATGGGCATTCACCATTAGAAATAGAAGACGCTATTAATAAAGCAATTGCAGATCCTCGTCCTTCTCTAATAGCGTGTAAAACTAAAATTGGATTTGGTTCTCCAAATAAGGAAGGTAAATCTTCAAGTCATGGCTCGCCAATGGGAAAAGATGAAATAGAATTGATTCGTAATACATTAAATTGGAATTGTGATCCATTTATTATTCCTTCCAATATTTTAGATGTTTGGAATAATAATGGCTTAAAAGGAAAGGATTCGAGAGAATCATGGGAAGAATTATATAATGATTCTAATTATTATTTAGAAATTAATGATATGATTTCTGGTAGAAATCTTGATAATTTAGAAAGTAGTTTAGAAAGTTATAAATTAAGTTTAATCGAAAATCTCAGTTCTCTAGCTACAAGAAAATCTAGTGAAAATGTTCTAAATGAGTTGACAGAGATAGTTTCTAATTTAATTGGAGGTTCAGCTGATTTAACTGGTTCTAATAATACACTAGCAAAAAATCAAAAAGCGGTGACGTCTAAGGATTTTTCAGGAAGTTATATATATTATGGAATAAGAGAACACGGAATGGCAGCAATAATGAACGGAATTGCTCTTCATAGTGGATTAATCCCTTATGGAGGAACATTCTTAGTATTTACAGATTATTGTAGGCCATCTATTCGTTTGTCAGCTTTAATGGGGTTAAAAGTTATTTATATCATGACTCATGATTCTATCGGTCTTGGGGAAGATGGTCCTACACATCAACCAGTGGAGCATTTATCAGCATTAAGAGCTATTCCAAATTTAGAAGTATGGAGGCCTGCAGATAGTACAGAAACACTAGAGGTCTGGCAGGCAGCTTTAGCCTCAAAAAATACACCTAGTATTATTGCTTTATCGAGACAAAATTTAAAACCAGTACGTCATGACTACACAAAAAAGAACCTGTCATCTTTAGGGGCATATGTTGTTGTTGAAAAAGAAAATTCGGAGATCAGTTTATTTGCTTCTGGGTCTGAATTAGAAATAGCTGTTAATGCTTCTGAAAAACTGGCAGTAGAAGGGATAGAAGCTAGAGTAATATCTGTTCCAAGTTTAGATCGTTTTTATTTGCAAGATGAAAAATATAAAGCAGATATTATTAATACTACTCCTAAAATAGTAATAGAGGCGGGAGTTAGACAGAGTTGGGACTATATATTAAATCAAAATGATATTTTTATAGGTATGTCTGGTTATGGTGCTTCTGCACCAGCAAAAGATTTGTATAAACATTTTTCTATAACAGAAGATAAAGTAATTAGTTCAGTTAAATCAATATTAAATAGGAGGAGTTCATGACAGTAAAGGTTGCAATTAACGGATTTGGTAGAATAGGAAGATTAGTTTTAAGAGCTATAATCGAATCTAAACGAAATGATATTAGAGTAGTAGCAATTAATGATTTAGGGTCTGTTGAGGCTAATGCACATTTACTTAGTTATGACAGTGTTCATGGTAAATTAAACAGTTCAGTTGAAGTTACTCAAGAGGGTATTAATACTGAACATGGAAGTATTAAAGTGTTTTCTGAAAGGAATCCTGAGATTCTTCCTTGGAAAGATTTAGATATTGATGTTGCATTAGAATGTACAGGTTTATTTACAAAAATGGAAGATGCAAGTAAACATTTGGTTGCCGGTGCAAAAAAAGTATTAATATCTGCGCCAGGTAATGGAGTAGATTATACTGTAGTTTATGGTGTAAATGATAAAGGTTTGAATAATGAGCATAAAGTGGTCTCTAATGCAAGTTGTACTACTAATTGTTTGGCCCCAGTTGCTAAGATATTAAATGAACTTATTGGAATTGAAAGTGGATTCATGACAACCGTTCATGCTTTTACGGGTGATCAACCTGTATTAGACACTTTACATTCTGATTTAAGGCGTGCTAGAGCGGCATCTACTTCTATGATTCCAACATCTACTGGAGCAGCAAAGGCAGTTGGATTGGTATTGCCAGAATTATTAGGAAAACTAGATGGGACGGCCATAAGAGTGCCAACGGTTAATGTTTCTATGGTAGATTTAACTTTTTATTCTCAACGCCCTACTTCAGTTGAAGAAATTAATAACGCTATAAAAGAAGCATCTTCTGGTAAGTTAGCAAAAGTTTTAACATTTAATAACCAACCTTTAGTGTCTATTGATTTTAATCATAATCCGGCATCTTCTAATTTTGATGCTACCCAAACGCACGTTGTGAAAGGTAATTTAGTTAGGATATTATCTTGGTATGATAATGAATGGGGTTTTTCAAATAGAATGGCTGATGTTGCAGTACTGATGGGAAAATAAATATGAAGTTAAAAGCTATTGAAGATGTTGATGTTTCAGGAAAGGTTGTTTTAGTTCGATGTGACTTTAATGTACCTATTAATGAGGAAGGAGAAATATCAGATATTAGTAGAATAGAAAGACATGCCCCAACAATAACAACATTAGCTAATAAAGGAGCTAAAGTAGCATTACTTTCTCATTTTGGAAGGCCTGCTGGAAAAGTAGATGAGGATTTGTCTATAGCTTTTATTTCAGAAAGGTTAACAGAAGTATTTAAAGCTCCAGAAATAGTTATAATTCCTGACTGCATAGGTGATATAGCAAAACAAGTCTTGACTGATATGACTGATGGTCAGATAGCTCTTTTAGAAAATGTTAGGTTTTATGAAGGTGAAGAAAATAATGATTCAGATTTTAGTAAATCTTTAGCTGATATAGCGGATATTTATGTTAATGATGCCTTTTCAGTATGTCATCGTAAACACGCATCAGTACATGGAATTACAAAGTATCTACCATCCTATGCTGGACTTGCATTAAAGTTTGAAATTGAAATGCTAGAAAATGTTTTAAAAAATTCTGAACCACCAATGATGGCAATTATTGGTGGTTCAAAAGTTTCTACTAAGCTAAGATTATTAGAAAATTTAGTTGAAAAGATGAAATTTTTAGCTATAGGTGGAGGTATGGCTAATACTTTTTTAGCAGCACAAGGTAAAAATATTGGCTCTTCTTTTTATGAAAAAAATATGATAGGTGAAGCAAAGAGTATTTTAGAGAAAGCAAAAAGTATTAATTGTGATATAATATTACCAATAGATGCTGTTGTGGCGGATAAATTAGAGTTTGGCGTAGAAAGTTTTACTGTTGACTTAAATGATATTATAAAAAAAAATATGATATTAGATGTTGGAGAAAAAACTGTAGAATTGATTTCTAATGCAATTATAAATAGTAAAACATTACTGTGGAATGGGCCATTAGGTGTGTTTGAGATACCACCATTTGATCAAGCTACTTCATCATGTGCTTTAACAACTGCAATGATGACAAGGGCAGGTGGTTTAGTAAGTGTTGCTGGTGGAGGAGATACAGTGGCTGCCTTAAATAATGCTGGAGCTTCTGGAGGTTTTTCATATGTATCTGTTGCAGGCGGTGCATTTTTAGAGTGGCTTGAGGGTAAAACTTTACCAGGTATAGTAGTTTTAACTGATTAATTTAAGGAGAATATTTCATGAAAATGACTAAAGTAGTTAAAAATATATTAAATAATTATGAAAGTGATAATCCAGGTACTAAGGCTAACTTAGCACGAATATTAATGCATGGAAAATTATCAGGCACGGGAAAGTTAGTAATATTACCAGTGGATCAAGGTTATGAGCATGGACCTGCAAGATCTTTTGCTCCAAACCCTGAAGCATATGATCCTCATTATCATTATAAACTTGCAATAGATGCTGGATTAAACGCGTATGCTGCCCCATTAGGAATGCTAGAAGCCGGCGCGGACACATTTGCTGGACAAATTCCTACAATATTAAAGCTAAATAGTGCTAATAGTTTGGCTACTCTTAAGGATCAAGCTGTACATGGTTCTATTGAAGATGCTCTAAAATTAGGATGTTTAGCTGTAGGATTTACGATATATCCAGGCTCAGAATTTCAATTTGAAATGATGGAAGAACTTAAGGAATTAGCTCTTGAAGCAAAATCTTTGGGCTTAGCAGTGGTAGTTTGGTCATATCCTAGAGGAGGAAATTTATCTAAAGAAGGCGAAACAGCTATGGATGTATGTGCATATGCTGCACATATGGCTGCTTTATTAGGAGCACATATTATTAAAGTTAAACCTCCAACAGCACATATAGAACAAAAAGAGGCACAAGATTCTTATAAAGATTTAGATATATCAAGTTTAAGTAAAAGAGTAGCTCATGTTATGCAATCATCTTTTAATAATAGAAGAATAGTAGTGTTTTCTGGAAATGCTTTTACTGATATGCAAGGTTTACTAAATGATATTAAGGAAATTCGTGATGGTGGAGGTAATGGCTCAATTATTGGAAGAAATACTTTTCAAAGACCAAGAGAAGAAGCATTAGCAATGCTTAATAAGGTAATAGATATATATAAAACTAAAAATTAAGCTACACATGTCGGATAAAAAAGTTTTGACTAAGTTATACTTAATTTCACCGCCTAATATCAATGTTAATGAATTTATTTTTTCATTAGATGACGTTTTAAATACAGGTCTCGTTTCTTGCTTTCAATTACGACTTAAAAATGTAAAAGATGAGGATATTATTGAATCATCCAAGGCACTTAAACCTATATGTAATAAATATCATGTACCATTTATATTAAATGATAGATTGGACCTGGTGAATAAGGTGGAGGCAGATGGAGTCCATTTAGGTGAAGGCGATGGTAGTATATTAGAAGCAAGAAAATTATTAGGCCCTAAAGCTATAATAGGAGCTTCATGCTATAATTCTAAACACTTGGCTATGGAAGCTGCAGAAGAAGGAGCCGACTATGTAGCTTTTGGTGCATTCTTTGATACTATAACTAAGGATCCAAAAACAAAAGCAGACATGAATATTATAAAAGATTGGACATTAATTAGCAATATTCCTTGCGTAGCAATTGGAGGTATTAATTCTTCAAATTGTAAAGAATTAGTTGATGCAGGTGCAGATTTTATAGCAGTAGTAGGGTCTATTTGGAATAAAAATGACGACCCTAAAAGTGCAGTTAATAAATTTAAAAGTATTATAATGTAAAATTATATATCTTATTTACGAAAATATTATTATAAATTATTTAGAAAAATTTACAATAAATTTTTCATAAGATTGAGTATAGGAGTAATTTTCAAATGAAAATTAATGGTAATGCAATTAAACCAGGAAATATTATCGAGCATCAAAATATGCAATGGAGAGCAATTAAGTGCATGGCTGTAAAACCAGGAAAAGGTGGTGCATTTAATCAAGTAGAGTTAAAAAATTTAAAAACTGGATCAAAACTAAATGAAAGATTTAGAGCAAATGAAGTTGTTGAGCGTCTAAGCATAGATACTAGGCCATACCAATATCTATTTAGTACAGATGATATGATGACTTTTATGGATGCAGAGACCTACGAGCAAATTGAATTATCTGTTACACTTGTAGGTGAGCAAAAGGCATTTCTTCAAGAAGGTATGCAAGTAACATTAGAAATAGTTGATGATAAACCTATAGGCATTGATTTACCAGAACAAGTTATACAGGAAGTAATTGAAA
>LWDU01033635.1_pt1 | contig 31857 bp, 32 predicted proteins | sample 727161 | NCBI WGS metagenome assembly LWDU01 (sample SAMN04566230, study PRJNA314399) | hydrothermal vent metagenome | isolation source: deep sea hydrothermal plume seawater | place: Mexico: Gulf of California, Guaymas Basin | collected 2004-07-11
AAAAATTAGAAGAAGCAATGAAAGTTGTGGATACATTTGGTACAGATGCCAGATCAATTACCAGAACTTTAGAAAATATAAAAGATCCCGAGCAAGTTGAAATAGCTGCTAAAACAGAAAATGTAGAAAAATTTGTTGACCACTCAAAACAGCTTAAAAATTAATTTCAATTTTAATAAAATAAGAATTATAAGTAGCTCCATGGAGTGGAATTCGAAATTTACATACCCAACATCAACACGATCTATGATTAATGGTTCAAGGCATTATTCAATTGATAATTCAAGATTACCAAGTGTGACTGCTATTTTGTCGGCCACTAAAAGCGAGGAAGATAAGGCAGGCATAGCAGCCTGGAAAGAAAGAGTAGGCCACAAAGAAGCTGAAAGAATTAAAACTGAAGCTTCAAATAGAGGCAGTTCAATGCATTCGTTTTTAGAAAAGTATTTATTAGGTAAATTAAATATGGATCTTTTAGAAGAAAATAACCAAGCTAAAAAAATGGCTGAGAAGATTATTGATAAAGGAATTAAAAATAAATTATCTGAAATTTGGGGAGTGGAGGCCACTCTATATTATCCTAACAAATACGCAGGAACAACTGATTGCATTGGAATTTATGAAGGTAAAGAAACTATTATAGATTTTAAACAAAGCAACAAACCAAAAAAAGAAGAATATATTGAAGATTATTTTTTACAGTTAGGCGCTTATTCATTAGCACATAACGCTGTTTATAATTCAAGAATAGTCCAAGGTGTAATTTTGATTTGCACTGTAGATAATTTGTTTCAAGATTTTAAAATTGAAGGAGATCAATTAACCCACTATCAGAATAGATTTTTAGAAAAAGTTGAACAGTTTTATCGTCAGTTAGAAACAAATTAGAGTTTGACTTTACAAAGAATTAATATAATTAATAAATTAACAAACTTTGCTACTTGTTTAGATGCAAGTTTCCTTTTAAAAACTTCCATCACAAATAGCATTAAAAAATAAAGGAATTTAAAGGAATTTAAGTGAATTTAGCTATTTGGGATATTGAATCGAGCAGTGCAAATACTGATTTTGGAAGCATCATTGAGATAGGCGGTATTTTATTAGATCAAAATTTTAAAGAAAAAGATCGTTTTAATTTAAGATGTAGACTTCCCGAAGGAGAAATCCCACAATGTATGGCTCTTATAGTAAATAAGACTAGTGTCGATTTGCTTACTAAGGCCAATTTAAGTCACTACCAAATGCTTGGTGAAGTAGAAAAAATTTTTAAAAAATGGAGCCCTGCAATTTTTTTAGGCTGGTCAAATATAGGATTTGATGACGAGATGATAAGAAAAGAATTTTTTAGAGGTATTCGCTATCCATATCTTACAAATGCGTCGCCCAATAAAAGACATGATGGACTTAATATTGCAAGAGGAGCTTATGCAATAGATAGTAGCGTATTAAAAACTGAAATAAATGAAAAAGGCAATGCGGTGATGAAACTAGAATCCCTCGCAAGAAATAATGGATTTGAAGTTTCTGGAGCTCACTCTGCTATTTTTGATGCAGAGTTGACTGTCAAAGTTTTAGAGTTAATTAAAAAAAAACATCCACAAACATGGGATACATTTTTAAGAACAAGCAATAGGGATGACACCGAAACAATTATAAAAAAAGAAAATATAATAACTCTTAACGAATATTTTTATGGAAAAAGCCGTTTATATTTATGTGCACCTCTTCATCCAAATGCTTGTATTCATCCGATTTATAAATGGGGCCAAGCTTTTGATTTAAGAGTAGACGTTAAACCTTTATTAAAACTTTCTATTTCAGATTTAAAAACAGAAATGAAAAAAACTCCAAAATTTTTAAGAACAATTAGATCAAATAAAGCTCCAATCATTCTTGATGCAAGTTATGCAATGAAAGTGGAACCTTATAATACAATAGATCCAGCACTTATAAAAGAACGTGCAGAACTTGTAAAAAATAATGAAAAATTTTCTCAAAACATACTTAATGCTTTAAGAGAAATAGCAGAGGAAAAACAACAAACAACCACTCAAGAAGACATAACTGCAGAGGAAAGTATTTATACAAAATTTACAGGACCAAAAGATACTACATTATTTCCAAAATGGCATGCTTCGTCGTGGAAAGATAAATTAGGCATGCTGGATAAGTTTGAAGATAAAAGACTAGTGAGTTTTGGTAAAAAAATTATTTATCAGGAATCACCAGAAACACTTCCAGCAGAAATGCTTAAAAAAATAAAAATCGAAATTGCTGAAAGAATTTTAAGCGAAAATAAGGAAAAGTGGTGGACTTGTAAAGAATTTTATAATGAGTGTGATAATTTAAGAGAAAAATATACTAAGGAAAAAGATGATAAAAAATTAAAATTTTTAGATGAAATTAATGATTTTGTTATGTCTGTAGAAAAAAAATACGAAAATGCATAGTTGACTTTTGATAAATTAAACATACAAAAACATATGCTTATTAATTTTAAGGATGACGATTTTATAGATAAAATTAAAAAAGAAGAAACGTCCGTGATTCAATTTAGCGCCTCTTGGTGCGCGCCCTGTAAAGTTTTAAAGCCAATTATGGAAAAGCTTTCTGATGAATTTAAAGAAAAAACAAACTTTTATTATGCAGATATAGATGATGGTGCAATTAACACAGCATCTTCTATGTCGATAAGAGGTGTGCCAACGGTAGTAATTCTCAAAAAAGGACAAGAGGTTTCAAGAAAAGTTGGTGGTGTTCCAGAAACACATATGCGTGATTTTTTAAAAGAAAATCTTTAATTTAAGTTTAAAACTTCACCAATTAAATAAATTGAGCCCACAACACATGCAATAGTGTTTTGGTATTTTGAAACTGATTTAATACTTTCCTCAATACTATTTGCTAAATAAATTTCTTTATTAACTCCTTTGAGTTTATTTTTAAACTCTTCCTTAGATATGGCCCCTTCTTGATTTGGAATATCAATAAGTGTAATTGATTTTACAACATCTTTAAAATAATCAATAAAACCTTGGTGGTCTTTATCTTTCATCATGCCGACTATTAAATGAACATCTTCGTTTTGTTTTTTAATCCAGTTTGAAATTGCTCTTGAAGCGCCGATATTGTGACCTCCGTCAATTATTAAACGATTTTGACCAACAAGATTCTTCAATTTACTTGGTGATTTTAATTCTTGAAGTCTACCTTTTAATTCAATCTTAGTGATACCTTTTTTAATATCTTCGTCTTTAACATTAAATAATTTTCTAGATGCCGCAATAGCTGTACTGACATTCCCTAGTTGATGATCACCCAAAAGATTTGGTTCTGGTAATAAAACCTCTCCCAATGAATCTTGATATTGAATGAATCCATTTTCTGCTTTTAAAATATTAAAATCTTTTCCAAAGAAATATTTATTTGATTGATTGTTTGTTAAAGCTTTTTTTATTTTTAAAGCAATATCTTTATTTTCTTGTTGATTAACAAATATATTTGAATTTAATAATTTTGCAGTTTTTTCGTGAATAATTCCGTCTATGGTCTTATTCTCTAACCAAGAAATGTGATCATAATGAGTATAACCAATCACAGAGGCTAAATTTTTACTAAAAACATTTGTAGCGTCGTACTGGTGAAAAAGACCTGCTTCTATAATGTTAATATTGTCTTTAAATTGTTCTGCCCGTTTTAAAAATGCACAAATCAAAACTTCAAAAACCGTGGCTGGATCATTTCCTAAAATTTTCTCGATATCTGTAAGTAAATCTGCAAGGTTTTCTTCACTTATTTGAGCGTCATTATAGACAAATCTTTCAGCGTAGTCTTGAAGGTGAGGTGACTGAGTTAGATTACATTTATATCCTGCTTGATTTAAAATGGCTTTTAGGCTTTGGCAGATGCTTGCCTTAGAGTTGGTGCCAACTACAGTGATTACATTATTTAATTTATCTTGAGGATTTCCTAATTTTTTTAAAAGATTAAAAGTCCTATTTAAAGAAAGATCAATTTTTTTAGGATGCTTCTTTTCTAATCGGCTCAATATTTTCTGTAGTTTCATCAGATATTTCTGAACTTATACCAGATTTTTTCTTTAGCAATATTGATAAAAGCATGCCAATTTTATTTGTTAAATCTTCTCTAGGAACAATTAGATCTACAAAACCACAATCTAGTACATGTTCAGCTTTTTGGAAATTTTCTGAAAGTTCTTCTTTTACAGTTGCTTGAATAACTCTTTTTCCTGCAAATGCTATCAGGGCTTGTGGTTCGGATAAAGCTATATCACCCAACATTGCAAAGGAAGCTGTAATTCCCCCAGCAGTTGGGTCTGTAAAGCAAATAATATATGGAAGATTATTTTTTTTTAATTCATTAACAGCAAGAGTTGTTCTTGTCATTTGTGCTAATGCTATAGGGCTTTCATGCATTCGTTGTCCACCACCACAAGGAAAAAAAACAAAAGGATTTTTATTATCTATTGCGTGTTGAACACCATATATAATAGCTTCTCCTTCAGCACTTCCGATACTTCCTCCGATAAAGTCAAAATTTATTGCACCAACAGTGGTATTTATTTTATTAATTTGACCTCTTGCAATCATAACGGCACAATCTTGATTAGTTTTAATTCTAGCTTCTTTTAATCTGTCAATATAAAGTTTCGAATCTTTCCAATCCAAAGGATCATCTTGTGGGGCAGGAGTTTTTAATATTTCATAATTATCTTTTCCAAAAAAAATATCAAATCTTTGTCTGCAACTAATTCTGTGATGTTTGCCGCATGAATTGCAAACCCAAAGATTAGCTTCTAAATCTTTTTTTAAAACTGGACCTTTACAACAAGAAGTCCAATCGCTGTTGGCAATTTCTTCTTTGGTAGGTCTTTTTTTTAATACTCTTTTTATTTTATCACTGATGTGAAGAACTTTTTTTATCCAATTCATGATATTTTATTTTTTAACATTGATACCATTTTATTTACATTTGTGACAGGATTTTGACGATTTCCCAAAGATTTTGATATTTCTTTACATAATGCGCTACCAACAACTAAACCATCTGCTTTTTTTAGTGAAGCTATACTTTTACTGGTAATTCCAAAACCAATTACTATATTTTTTGACTTATTGATTTTTTTAATTCTATTGTAATTTTTCAAAATTTCTTTTGAAGAGACTTTAAGCTTTCCCCCTGTAGTAGATAACATGCTAATATAATAAATCATATCGTGAGAATCTTTGATAATTCTTTTCATTCTGTATTTAGAGGTGGTAGGAGAAACAAGCTGTACAAAATTAATGAATTTTTTTTTGCATTTTTTTGAAAAATTTATATTTTCTGGCCACGGCAGATCAACAATAATTATTCCATCAACTCCAACTTGTTTACATTTTTTAATAAATCGATTTTCACCATATTGAATTACTGAATTATAGTAACCCATAAGAATGCATGGCTTGGCATTTTTAGTTTTCTTAAATTTTTTTACGATTGTAAATGTATCTTTAATTTTAATTCCATTTTTAATTGCTCTGTAGGTGCTATCTTGAATTTGTTTTCCATCTCCTGTATTACAATTGTGGCCAACTCCAATTTCACAAATATCTGCGTATCTGGAAATAACTTTTAGAATTTCAAAAGATTTTTTTTTGTTAGGGTCGCCTGAAACTGTGTAAGTTAGAAGTGCAGGTCTGTTTTCTTGTCTACATTTTTTAAATGCCAATGCTAAATTTGAAGGTTTCAAAAATTATGTCCCAACCTTGATTTAATAATTTTCATATCTTTTTTTGCATCACCACAGCTGTCCACGACAATAATAGTATTTTTACTTAATTTTGGAGCAATTTTAATAGCTTCAGCAAATGCATGAGCAGGTTCTAATGATGGTCTAACTTTTTCCAATTTTGAGATTAATTTAAATGCTTCTAAAGCTTCTTCATCTGTGGCAGCAGTATATCTTGCTCTTTTCGTATCTTTTAAGAAGCAATGTAATGGAGATACCCCTGGGTAATCTAAACCAGCACTAATTGATTCTGTTTCTTGTATCTGACCCTCTGCATCAGAAATTACGTATTGAAGAGCTCCGTGCAAAACACCAATTTTAGATCCATATGTTAATGGTGCAGCATGTTTTTTACTATTTTTTGGTCCTCCTGCTTCAACCCCAATTAACTCAACTTGACTTTTATCATAACTTATAAATTCATTCCAAAATCCAAAACTTGAGCTTCCACCGCCAACACAGTTTATCAATTTCAATTTTTTAGGAACTGTACCAAACTCTTTTTTTATTTGGACAACAAGTTCTCTAGAAATTTGTGAAGTGCTCCAACCACAGATTTTTACAAAAATATTTGGTCCAACAGTTGAACCAACACACATATGTGTTGTATCACAATTAGACACCCAGTATCTCATGCATTCACTAACTGCATCTACCAAGGTTTTACTTCCTGATTCAACTGGGACGATTTCTGCACCATTTTTTCTCATAGCACGGCAGTTAACCGCTTGACGTTCAATATCTTTGGTTCCCATAAATATTTTACATTTTAGACCAAATTTTTTTGCTGCCATGCTTAACATTTTTCCCGCATAACCTGCACCAGTATCACCAATAATGTATTTTTTTCCTGCTCTTTTACATATTAGAGCGTGAACTGTAGCATTATAAATTTTGTGTGCTCCACCGTTAGCTTTTGAGACTTCTTTACACCAAATTTCTGCACCCGCTAGACATTTAGTCAAATTTTTTAGCTTAAAAAAGGGAGTTGGTGAGCCAACATAATTTTTGAAGTAATAATCTCTTTGTTTTAAAAATTTTTTTTCATATCTAAGTTTTTCAAATAATTTTGTTAAATCTTCAACTGGCTTTTTTAATGTTTCTGGAATGTAGTTACCGCCGAATTTTTTGCCATATAAATAATTTTTATTATGCTGGTCTATTAAAGGTATTCCTTTTTTAATTTCCATTATTAAGTTTTTTTATATTTTTTAAAAAATTTTGGATTTTTAAAATATCTTTTACTTGATTTGTTTCTAAAGCTCCAGAAACATCAACAATATCCGCTAATTTTGAAATTTTTTCAAGTTTATCAATATTAATATTGCCGGCTATCATTTTTGTAATATTTTTAGGAACTGATTTAATCCAATTATAGTTCCATTCTAAACTATGCTCTAAACCCGAACTATCCCACAAAACAATATCTGCAATATTTTTAAATTCTTTATAATTTAAAACATCTTTTTCATTTTTAACTTGAATCGCTACAATTATTTTTTTATTAAATTTAGATTTAATATTTGAAATTGACTCACTGTTATGATTTCCATAAATCTGAAAATAATCAATATTTAATTTTGAAAATTTTTCTAACTCTTTATCTTTGGGTTCAACTAATACAGCAACATATTTGGTATTTTTTTTTTCAATATTTGTTAACTCTTTTGCCTTTTCAAATTGAATAAATCTATGACTTTTTGGATAATTTAAAATAAAACCACAAAAATTGGCACCATGGCTGATACTAGTTTTCACCTGCTCAGCAGTTGAAAGGCCGCAGATCTTTACTTTCATTAGCCTAGTTTAGTGACTTAATTAATTTTTGTATATTTTTTTTAATATTACCTTGCGTGACACTTCTACCAATTACAATAGAAGTTGCTCCATTTTTAAATGCTTTTTTTGGTGTCATGACACGTTTTTGATCTTGAGTTTTGTTACCAGTCAATCTGATACCTGGGGTTACAATTTCCATTTTTTTACAAATTTTTCTGATTATTTTTGCTTCATGACCCGAACAAACAATTCCATCTAAACCAGCTGATTTTGCTAATCCAGCTTGTTGAACAACTAACTTTTTAATTGATTTTGTGTGTCCTGTTTTTTTTAAACTTTTGTTAGATAAACTTGTCAATACAGTTACACCTAATATTTTTAGTTTTTTATTTATTTTTCTTGCTGACTTTTTTATAGCTTTTAGCATTTCATATCCACCACTAATATGTGCAGTAAGATATTTTATATTTTTTAAATCTTTTAGTGCGTTTACAGCAGAGGCACAAGTATTTGGAATATCATTCAGTTTTAAATCTAAAAAAATTATTTTATCATTATCAATTTTTGATAAAAAAGATCTACCTGACTTAGAATAAAAAAACTCTAGTCCTAGTTTGTAACCAATGCTTAATTTTTTTGTTTGAGTGTCTTTAATTATCTTTTTAATTTGTTTTGGGTTTATTGTGTCACAAGCTACAAAAATATTTTTATTCATTATTATTTAGTTTTTTAAAAAGTTCTTTACCCATTTTAAAATGAATTGTTTTTTTTTGAGGAGTTTCAATTTTTTCGCCAGTTTTTGGATTTCTAGATATTCGAGCCTTTTGTACGTGAATGGACCATACTCCAAATCCTCTTAACTCAATTCTTTCTCCTTTATAAAGCGCCTGTTTAATTTCACTAAGAATAATATTTAAAAATTTTTCTAAATCTTTTTTTAAAAAATTTGGATAGCTATCTGATAGTTGTTTTAAGAGATTTGATTTTACAATAGCCAATTTAGCTTATTCTTTTTCTTTTTTTTCCAATTTATCTGATAAAGATGAAAATGGTAGATTTTTACCTGAAAGTGGAGAACTAAATTTTGAAACAGCTTCTTTGTTTTGTAATTGTTCTAGTAATTTTATGCTTAAAGTAACTTTTCTTTTTGATAGATCCAGTTCTGCAATGGCAGCATCAATACGTTCTGAACCTACAAACCTTGAAGGTCTAGCATCTGGAGCGTTTATAGCAATTTGTGATTTTTTAATAACAAAGTCTAGTTCACATCCCTCTGGCCTTACAGTAAGACCTTTATTGCTTGAAGAAATTATTTTTACAGTTATCGCTTCATTTATCTTTTTGTCTTTGAACCAATCTAATGGATCAGATTTTGTTTGACGCAAACCCACTCTTACTTTTTGTTGATCTTTTATAATTTCTAAAACTTTTGCTTTTAGTTTATCGCCTTTTTTGTATTTTTTTAATTCTTCTTCTGCATTTTCTGAATAACTAAGGTCATTGCAATGAAGAAATGCATCAATTTCCAAATCATCTATTTTTAAATAAATAGCGTATTCATTTATATCATTGACCACACCCTCAACTTCACTTCCTACTGGATATTTCTTTTCTAGTGTTTCATATGGATTTTCTTTAGTTAATCGATGAGATATTGAAACTCTTCTTTTTTCTTTATCAATTTCAGTAATTACACAATCGATTACATCGCCTTTTTTAAACATTTTTCTTGCTGAAGGATTTTTCTTTGTCCAGTTTAATTCGCTTGAATGTAAAAGAGTATTTAAGCCAGGTTCTAATTCACAAAATGCGCCAAAGTCCATTAATTTAACTACTTTAACTTTGTAAAGTTTGTTTAGTTCATAGTTGGAAATACGTTCAAAAGGATCGGGTGATAATTGTTTAATTGAACATCCTACTTGTAATTTTTCTTTATCAACTGATATCACCAGTAAATCATGTTTTTCCCCAATGTTAAAAATTTCATCTGGATGATTGACTCTAGAGTAACTAATTTCTTGTAGGTGGACTAGTACATCTAGCTCAGAATTTACGTCAAAAAAACATCCAAAAGAACTATAGCCTTTTACTATTGCATTTTTGATTACATCGCCAACTTTGTATTTTGCTACTATTTTTGCCTTATCTTCTTTTTTATAAGAAGAAATTATTTGTCTTCTAGACACACAGGCATTTCCTCTAATCTTATCTAATTTTATTAATGCAAATTTTTGCGGCTCATTCATCAAATGTGAAATATCTTTAAGAGGTTTATCCGAAATTTGAGAACCTGGGCAAAACATTAATGAACCAGTATCTATATGTTCAACAATCACTCCACCTTTACATTTGGAGGTAATTTTACCCATGATAGGCTCATTTTTTTCATAGGCTTTTTCAAGTTCGTACCAACCTTTAATTTTTTGAGCTTTATTTGCTGAGACTAATACCTCTCCATTTTTATCTTCAATTCTTTCTAGTAGAACAGAAATTTTTTCTCCAACTTTTACTTTATCAAAAATTTTCATGGTTTTTAGTTCGTTAACATCTAAAACAGGCTCTGACTTAAGTCCCTCAATAAATAAAAAAATAAACTTATCAGTAATTTTGGCGACCTTTCCTTCAACAATTTTACCTTCTTCAATTTTATTTTTGGAGAGTTGGCTATTGAGTAATTTTTCGAATTCTTTTGATGCTGGAGTTTTTAATTCTTTATAAATTTCCATATTTGTTATTAATTGCTTTTTTTACTAACGTATTAAGTTTATCCTCCATTTGTTTCATGTTTATTTTTGTGGTGTTCACTAATACAGCACCTTTCACAAAAAGCAAGGGGCTTTCTTTCCGATTTTTATCCATAAAATCTCTCTTTTTTAATGCTTTTTTTACTTGTTGAAGAGTTATTTTATTATTTATTTTTTTAAATTCTTTAAGTCTACGTTTTGCTTTAGTACTGATTGAGCAATGAAAAAATAACTTTAGGTCAGCTTTTGGAATAATTTTGGAAGCTATATCACGACCTTCAATAATAAATTTTTTATTTTTAGAGAAATTTTTTTGAAATTGTTTTAGTAAATTTCTGATAAATTTTATTTTTGCTATTGAAGATGTATAGGTTGTAATATTAGCATTATATAATTTATTTGTTTTGAGCTTTTTAAGTGTAATTTCATTAGTTATTTTTTTAAGATATGATTTATTAGTAAGTTTTTTTTTATCTTTTGATAATTTATATGCTACATATCGATACAATTTTCCAGAACTGAGTAATTTAAAACCAAAATTTTTTGCAATAATTTTGCTCCCAGTTGTTTTTCCTGAAGCTGAACTCCCATCTATTGCAATTGAAAATGAATAATTTTTTTTGTAGTTCATTAGTTAATTTTACCGCCAAGTGATTTAACAATTTTTAAGAATGATGGAAATGATGTTTTTATTGAATCTGGATCATATATCTTCCAATTTCCGCCAAATGTTAAAGCCATAATAGTAGTCATCATAAATATTCTATGATCTTTTAAGTAATTTTTAACTTCATAATTTTTTTTTGGTTTTAAATTAGGTTGTCCATAAATTTTAATAGAATGATTGGTTAATTTTGTTTTAATTCCAATCATATTTAATATTTTTGAACCAAGTTTAAGCCTAGGACTTTCTTTTTGATTTAACTCAGATAGATTTTTAAAATACGAAACACCTTTGCTTTTAGCGGCAATTAGAAAAATAAGTAAAAATTCATCTATAGCGCTACTATTTAGTTGTTCAGGGCAATTAATTGGTTTTAATAATATAGAGCTTTTAACAAAAATATCTGCAATGGGCTCGCCTTTGTAAATTTTTTTATTTTTAAAAATTATATTTGCGCCCATTTTATTAAGAATCTTTATAATTCCGATTCTTGATGGGTTAACATTAACATTTTCAATAATTAAGCTAGATTTTTTTGAAAGCAATGTTAAGACAATAAAAAAAGCACTAGAACTAATATCTGATGGAATGTTATAATTAAAAGATTTAAAATTTTGATTTCCTACAATTTCTATAAAGTCAAAATTTTTTGTTTTTTTAACTTTAATAGGTATTTTTAAATTTTTAAAAAGAATTTCTGTATGATTTCTAGATTTTTTTGCTTTAATTATAGTTTTGCCAGGTGCATTGAGTGCTGCTAGCATCACACTACTTTTACATTGAGCCGAACCTTTACTTTCAAAATAATTTATTGGTCTTATAAAGTCACTTCCTTTAATATAAATTGGAAGTGTATTTTTATTTTTAGGATAAAAAATTGCACCAAATTTTTTGAGTGGATCAATTACTCTAGCAAAATCTCTTTTTGATAAACTTTTATCACCAATTAATTTTATTTTTTTTGGTGATTTGATTAAAAGAGCTAAAATTAACCTTCCTAAAGTTCCAGAGTTACCAGCATTAATAGTTAAATTGTTTTTATAAATGAAGCTATTTATGCCATTGCCTTTTATTTCGCAATATTTATTTTTGAATGCAATTTTAATACCAAGTTTTTTTAAACAATTTAAAGTACTTAATACATCTTCAGATTTCAATAAATTGTAAGCTCTAGATTTGCCGATTGCCTGAGAAGCCATTAAAGCCCATCGTATACTTAGACTTTTGTCGCCGTTAACTTTAATTTTTTTTTTAAATTTTTTTATTATTTTGCTTATATAAATAGGCTTTGCCATTTAAATGATCTATTAATAGAGTTTAAAAGTTTCTCCAAAATACGCAGACTTAGCATCAGCATTATTCATTAATTGAGCAGGTGTTCCTTGGGCAATTATCTTACAATTAGAAAGTACAACTGCCGCATCCACACAGGTTAATAAATCTCTAGCTTGGTGATCACATATGCAGATACCAATATTATTTTCTGTTTGTAAGTTGACTATTATTTGTTGTAACATTTTTATGGTTAATACATCTAAACCAGAGAAAGATTCATCCAAAAGAAGTACTTTTGGATTTCCTAATAGAGCTAAAGCAATAACTAATTTTTTTTTTTGACCTCCAGATAAAAATTTTGCCTTAATATCCCTAATGCTGTCTAACTCAAATTTAGATATTAATTCATTTATTCTGGACTTTCTTAGTTTATCATCTTTGACCAATATTTCTGCAATTGCATTTAAATTTTCTAATAATGTTAAGTCGTGAAAATAACCTCCATACTGGGGAACATAACCTATTTTAAATTTAGTAGTTCTTAGATAAATTGGGTAGTTTGTTGCATTAACGTTGTCAAAATGTATAGCACCATAATCAGGTTTTAGTAAACCTGTTATCAAATTAAATATTGTTGATTTGCCTACTCCATTAGGACCTAACATTCCTAATATTTCACCTTTATTTATATTAAAACTAATATTGTCTAAAATTTGCCTTTTCCCAAATGATAAGGAAATCTTTTTTAAAGAAACTAAAGGTTTTTGATTTTTAAAACTTTTGATACGAAACTTCTTGATTATAGCCATTTTATTTATTGGTAGTAATCTTTATTTTTTTATATTCATTATCCATAAAAATTTTAGAGTTTTTTGTTATTAAGTCAATTTCCAATATATCAGCACTAAGTTTGGCATTATTATTATCATATACTATTTTATTATAAATAGTTGCAAGGTTATTTTCAAAGGATAAGTCTAAATTTTGACTTGTTATTCTATGAGTTTGATAAGTTAACAAAACATCTTCTTTAAAATTTGCTTCGTAATTGGTTTTATTATATTTTGCGTAATTTGATTTGATTATAATTGGATCCGAATTAATTAAATTTATTATAGCTTCAACATTAGTCATATATACTATGTCTGGGTTAACAATATTAATTTTTCCCGTCTTTGATTTTATTATAAATTTATTACCCAAATTATCTGTAGAAACATAGTAAATATTTTTAATTAAATTAGAGGAATTTTTGTTAATAGAAATTTCATTATTATTATTTATTTTATTAACATTTGCATTAGTTTTATTATCTTTATAAAAATAATAATATGTTGCTGTAGTTGATGCTAAAATTATAAATAATAATAATTGAATTAGTATTTTTATATTCATTTATTGAATATTTGATTCAAGAATATTATGAATATGGATAATGCCAATTGTTTTATTCTTAGATTTTTTATTATGAACACAAAGACTAGTTATTTTTTTTGCATTCATTAACGATAACGCTTTTGCAGCCAGCACATCTTGATTAATGCTTATTGGATTTAATGTCATTATTTCTTTAACTTTTAAGCTCTGTAGGTCATTGTTTTTTTGACTAGCTCGTCTTATTTGACCGTCAGTTATAATTCCTGATGTTGATTTTTTTCTATTTCTTACAATAAGAATACCAAGTTTTTTATTTGATATAATTTTTAAAGCATTCTTCATTTTTAAATTTTCATTTATAAATGGAATTTTGTTTCCTGTTAACATTAGATCTTCAACTGTTTTGAGTTTTGTACCCAAGCTTCCTGATGGATGAAATTTTTTAAAATCTAATTGACCAAATTTTTTATGTTTCATGGTTGCTATAGCTAAAGCATCCCCTATACTTAATTGCATAATTGTGGATGAAGTAGGAACAAATCCTCCTGGGCCAGCTTCTTTTACATTTGGTGTTAATATTTTTACGTCTGATGCTTTATAAAGAAGAGAGTTTTTTTTAGAAACAATGCCTATTAAAGTAATTTTTTTATTTCTATTAGCATACTGAATAATATTTTTTAGTTCCGAAGTTTCACCGCTAAAACTAATTAATATTAAAACATCATTAGAGGTAATTCGACCCAAGTCACCATGAGAACAAGAGCTTGCATCAACAAAAAATGATGGCGTACCTACTGACGAGAGTGTTGATGAAATTTTCTTTGCAATTATTCCAGATTTACCAACGCCAGATATTATTACTTTACCATTTTTACAATTTAAAATTGTTTCAACAGCTGTGTTGAACGATTTATCAAGATTATTTTTTAATTTTTTTAGAGATTGTATTTCAGTCTCTATAACTTTTTTAGCGATGTTTTTAAAATTTGTTTTCCTCATTAATGAGACCAAATATCATCTTTAAAAGATGCAAGATCTAAATCTACTCTAGTCTTTACAAACTTTAAACAATCATTGTACAATTTCATTCTTTTTTCTCTCAAAAGTATTCGATTTAGTTCTATATTAATCTTGTGGAGATAAATAACATCATTTGCACAATATTTTAATTGAGCTGGAGTAAGATCACCACCAAAATCAGAACTTTGTTGTTGTTTATTTATATCGATACCAACAAATTCTTTTATTAAATCTTTTAATCCGTGTTTATCACTATAAGATCTTGCTAATTTAGATTGTATTTTTGTGTCTTGAATATTTTCAACATCAACTTTTAAGTAATATTTTATAAAACTTAGATCAGCTCTTGCAAAATGAAATATTTTAGTAACATTTTTATTTGATAATAATCTTATAAGATTTGGAGCAATATAAGTTTTTCTATTAAATTGAACTATGTGTGCATCAAAATTTCCAGTAGAAATTTGAATAAGACACAGCGGATCTCTTTTGACATTTAGTCCCATAAATTCTCCATCTATGGCAACCGTATTGCCTAAATTCAAATCTTCTGGTAGATCATCTTTGTGAACCTTGATATCAATATTCATTTGTTAATCATATATATATGAAACCAAAAAATTGTCTAATTTTTGGCGCAAGCGGACAAATTGGACGTAATTTAATTCGGAAGCTTACAAAGAACAATTATAAGGTTACTGCTGTAACAAGAAATTATCATCAAAAAGCATATGTTTTAAAGACTCAAGCAAACCCAGGATATATTGATATTGTAGAATGCAATATATTTGAGGAAAGTAAAATTAGAGATTTAGTTAAGAGAGCTGATATATGTATAAATCTAATTGGAATTTTGTTTGAAAAAGGAAAAATTAATACTTTCGAAAATATTCACGAAAAATTTCCTATTTTTTTATCAATTCTATGCAATGAATATAATGTTGAACATTTTATTCATTTATCAGCATTAGGCATAGAGCAAGCAGTAGGTTCGTTATATGCAAAGAGTAAATTGAATGGAGAAGAGTTTATTAGAAAAAATTTTAAAGTTGCTACTATTTTAAAACCATCTGTTGTTTATTCTGTCGATGACAATTTTACTACTAACTTTATGTCAATTCTTAATATATTTCCAATTTTTCCATTGTATTACAATGGTGAAACAAAATTTATGCCTATTTACTGTTCGGACCTAACAGAAATAATTTATCAAGTAATTAATCAAAATTTAAAATCGATAACAATTGAATGTGTGGGAGTTGAACAAATTACGCTAAAAGAAATTTTACAAAAACTCTTAAAGTTAATTGGAAAAAAAAGATTATTAGTACCACTACCTTTACTAATTGCTAAATTGATGTGCTTTTTTACCGAGTTATTCCCCAAACCATTAATTACAAAAGATCAATTAAAATTATTAAGATATAATAATATTCCATCTGGAAAATTTAAAACTAATTTTGATTTAAACCTTCCAAGCTATGCTAATTTTGATTTAGAAGTAGAAAAATACTGTCATATGTGGAAAGAAGCAGGACAATTTTCTCAAACTAAGCATAAAGATAATAATTAATAAGGTACTCTGTTTATGTGCAAAATATTAACGAAATTATAAATTTAAAGAATATTTATATATATTGTATATTTTTTTGCATTAGCTTTAGAATTAAAACTAAAAATAGTATTAAACTTAAAAAGATAATTACCATAACTTTTGTATAGTTGAATAAATTAATATATCTAAAAATTTGAAAAGGAAAAGAATATTGGACAATTAAAAATAAAAAAGCTTAAATAATTAAGCTGATTTATTTTTTTTTTCAACATATTTATATTGAGGCATTTCATTATTATTATTCAAATCATCTTCTTTCTTTCCTTTAGGCTGGAATGCATATAGCAAATGTAGTTTACAATATGAAAAATCTTTTAATGAAGACCGTCCACAAAAATAAAATGAGCTTTCATTTGGATGTCCTATTGGCCATTTACAGGTACCTTCATTAAGTTCTTCGAGTTGTTTTGGATTTTCAGGTTCGAAATCCTTTTCTATTAAAAGAGATTTAAATTTGCTTTTTCTTCCTGTTTTTACAGGAAACTGAAATTCATTATTAGTTTTTTTAGCATTGAAACTATTTGAAGCATTCGGAGTTTTGATTTTAGCAGACAAATTTAACCTATAAGCTTTACCTATGACGGCATTTCTGGATATTCCACCAATTTTTTCAGCTATAGCGCTTGCTGTTAACTTTCCCCAGTTTTCTTTTAAAATTTCAATTTTTTTTTCATTCCAAGCCATTTTATCTATATATTGTATACTAAATTTATCTTATAACTATATCTTGATACACACAAGAGTTCTTAAAAAGCAAGTTAAATTATTCTTTTATTCACAAAGTGTTAAAAAAAAAGCTATGAATATTTACTAATGGTTGAAATACAAAAAAATTATCAAATCGGCGTGAGAAGATTTGGCTATGTAAATTATATAGGCATGTGGAGCTTGTATAAAAAAGAAGTTTTAAGATTTTTAAATGTAATCGGGCAAACAATATTAGGTCCAATTATAACTTCAGCGTTATTTTTATTAGTAATTTCACTAGCAATAGGCGACAGCCGATCAGATGTATTGGGCGTACCGTATATTGATTTTCTTTTTCCAGGTCTAATAGCGATGCAGGTCATAGGTCAGGCTTTCAGTCACTCATCGAGTTCACTGCTAATGGGAAAAGTTATGGGAAACATAGTTGACACGATTTCCGCACCATTATCAGCTGTAGAAGTAACTTTTGCTATAGTTTTAGCATCAGTCACAAGAAGTTTAATAATTGCATTTGTTTCGGTTATATTATTTTCACTGTGGCTTGAAATTAATTTTCAAAACTTTTTTTTTATAATTATTTATCTTTTTTTAAGTTCATTTATTTTAGGAGCCTGTGGTTTTATTACTGGTTTGTGGGCTGAAAAATTTGATCACATGTCAAGTGTTACAAATTTTTTTATAGTTCCACTTTCATTTTTGTCAGGAACTTTTTATTCAGTAGAGAGGTTACCTCATTTTCTTCAATTGATTAGTGAATATAATCCTTTTTTTTATATGATTGATGGTTTTAGATATGGGTTTATTGGAAAATCGGATGGATCAATTACTTTTGGATTAATCTACTTAAGTATTATTTCAGCGGTAGTCTGGCTCGTATCTTATTATTTATACAACAAGGGTTATAAAATAAAATCATAAATTTTATGAGTTATATACTTGGAACATACTTAAGATCGGTTAAAGAAAACTTTGTAAAAGGAAAAGGCTGCTACCTATATACTGATAAAGGGGAAAAATATTTAGATTTTGTTCAAGGAATTGCCGTAAATGCATTGGGCCATAATCATGAGCATCTAGTTAAAACTATGAAAAACCAAGCTGATAAACCTTGGCATTTAAGCAATTTATTTTTAATTCAAGAACAGGAAAAATTTGCGAAAAGATTGTGTGAATTTACAAAATTTGATTTAGTTGGTTTTCAAAATTCTGGAGCAGAAGCAACGGAACTTTCAATAAAAGCAGCGGTAAAATATTTTTATTCAAATGGGAAACCGAAAAAAAATAGAATATTATGTATTAATTCAAGTTTTCACGGAAGAACAATAGCTACAATTTCTGCAGGAAATAACCCAAAGCATATTGAGGGTTTTCCTAACTTACCAAACTTTGATCATTTTGATTTTGGAAATCATGATCAATTGAAGGAAAGAATTACTGACAAAACTTGTGCAATTTTAATTGAACCAATATTAGGAGAGAGCGGTGTAAAAGTGATTCCAGACCACTGTTTGAAAGGTTTAAGAGAATTATGTGATGAAAAGGATATTTTGTTAATATGTGATGAAATTCAATGCGGGTATTATAGAAGTGGTAAATTTTTTGCTTATCAATATGCTGACATTAAGCCAGATATTGTTCCTTTTGCCAAAGCAGTAGCAGGAGGGTATCCATCTGGAGGATGTTTGTTTGTAAAGAAAGTAGCAGATAGCATGAAAATAGGGACTCATGGAAGTACATTTGCAGGTTCACCAATGGCTATGAGTTTAGCCAATGCTGTTTTGGACATAATGCTTAAGCCAGGATTTGAAGAACATATTTTAGAAGTGTCCAAATATTTCTTTGATAAATTAAACGAGATAAAAAATAAATTTCCAAAAATTGTTAAAGAGATTAGAGGAAAGGGTTTAATGATTGGCCTTCATTTTTTTAAAGATCCAAGTGATTTTTTAACAGAATTTTTAAAAAATAAATTAATTACAGTTAAAGCAAGTGACAATGTAATAAGAATTTTTCCTCCACTTAATGTTAAAAAAGAAGAAATTATTGAAGGAATAAATATTATCAATAAATCATTTCAAGAACATAATAGTAAATGAAAAATTTTATAAATATAAGAGATATTCCCACTAAAGATTTAAAAAAAATCATTCTTGATGCAAAAAAAAGAAAAAAACATAGAACTAAATTAAATAATTTAGATATAGATAAAGATGCCTCTTTAAAAGGAAGACTTCTTATTCAAATGTTTGAAAAATCTAGCTTAAGAACTAGGCTTAGTTTTTATTTAGCAATTAGACAGTTAGGAGGGGGAGTATTAGATTTGAGAACTGACGAATTACATTTAGCAAAAGGCGGAGAATCAATACACGATACAGCAAAAATAATTTCAAATTATGGAGATATTTTTATGCTCAGAACAGACTCAGATAAAAAATTGTTAGAATTTAAAAAGTATTTAAATATTCCAATAATCAATGGCTTAAGCCCATCCTCTCACCCAACACAAATTTTATCTGATGTTTTTACAATTGAAGAAATTAAAAACCAATCTATTGGCCAATTAAATATTTGTTGGATTGGAGATAGCAACAACGTTCTTAATAGCTTAATAGAAGCATCAGTTAAGTTTTCATTTAATTTAAAAATAGGTTGTCCAAAAAAATATGAACCAAGTAAAATCTTAATTAATTGGGCAAAAAAAAACAATAGTAAAATCAAAATATTTAACGATGCAAAAAAAGCCGTGTTAAATTCTGATGTTGTTTTTGCAGATAAATTTATAGGCATATATGATAAAACAAACAAAAAAAAAAAAATTAAAGATTTTAAAAATTTCCAAGTAAATTCAAAGCTTATGAATTGTGCGAAGAAAAATGCAATTTTTCTTCACTGTCTTCCTGCATCGAGAGGCCAAGAAGTTTCGGCTGAAGTTATTGATGGCAAGCAATCAAAAGTCTGGCAACAAGCACTAAATAGAGTTTATGTACAAAAAAGCGTTTTATTATATTGTTTGGAAAAATTAAGGTAAATTTTTAGGACTGTCATTGTTTTTGTTTAAGTAGAGCAATACAGAAGCTCTATCTTTTTCTTTTTTTAGTCCTGCAAAAGCCATTTTAGTTCCTTTAATCCATTTAGATGGTTTAATTAAAAAACCATTTAACTCTTCAAAGGTCCATTCTTTACCATAAGAAGCTAAAGCCTTTGAATATTTATAATCAGACAAAGATCCTACAGTTCTACCAACAACATTATAAAGTTTAGGACCAATTTTATTTCCACCTTCTTGAGCTATAGAGTGGCAAGCTACACATTTTTTAAATATTGATTTTCCATGATCTATATCTCCTAGGGCTAAAAGCACAGATATATCTATTTGATTTTTAGTTTTTGTCTGTTCCGTAGAAGTATCTACTTTGATTTCCACTTTGTATCCCTGAACATCAGGCTTTTCTGTATGAAAAATTATTTCAGAAATTTTACCTATTCCAAAGACCAACAAAACTGTTACTAAAATAGCAGCAATTATTTTATTTATCTCAAACGAATCCATTTTAATTTTTTTAAAATGCACATATAACATGATAAATTGTAAATTACTTAAGTTTTAATTTGTCAATTTGCGTCCGTTAGACGCAGAGATTTAAACAAAATACTAACAATGAACAGAACTATAATCATAATTCCCTCTAGAATGTCAGCCAGTCGTCTAAAAGGCAAACCTTTGTTAAAAATTAATAATTTACCAATCATTTGTCATGTTGTGAAAAAAGCAAAGGAAACAAACATAGGAGAAGTAATTGTTGCTACCGAGGACAAAGAAATTGTGGCTGTTGTTAAAAAAAATGGCGGCAAAGCTATTCTTACAGGGAATCATAATACAGGAACTGACAGAATATTTGAAGCCTTTCAAAAATTAAAAATAAAGGATGTAGATTATGTTTTAAATTTGCAAGGGGATGAACCGATGATAGATCCAAAAGACATTATAAACTTAAATAATTTAATGATTAAAAATAATTCAGAAATTGGAACTTTAGCTTCAGTAATTAAAGAGAATACGATATTGAACAATGAAAACGTTGTAAAAGTAATTACAAAAGAAAAATTAGAAAAAAATAATTTCACTAAAGCTATAAATTTTTCAAGAAAAAATTTGTCAAAACAAAATTCTAATATTTATCATCATATTGGAATTTATGCTTATAAGGTTTCAGTTTTAGAAAAATTTATTAATTTAAATCAAACAAAAAATGAAATTGAAAATCACCTAGAGCAATTAAGAGCATTAGATAATAATATTACAATTATGGTTGCATTGACTAAATCTTCACCAATTGGTGTTGATACCAAAGAAGATTTTCTAGCTATAAAAAAAATTATGGAATATAAAACATAAAATATGAAAATTCTTTTTCAAGGTAGTTTAGGAGCTTATTCGCATTTAGCGGCACTGGAGGTTTATCCCGAGGCAGAGATTATACCATGCAAAACTTTTGATGAGTGTTTTAGTAAAGCCAACGAAGATGATAAAATTAAAATTATTATACCCGAATCAAACAGAATTACAGGAAACATAGGTGTTGAATATTTAATTTTTAAATATCGTTTAAATATTTATGCTGAACATTTTCATCCAGTTCAACATCATTTATTAGGCTTGCGAGGAACCAAAGCTAAAGATATTAAACATGTTTATTCTCATGCACAGGCCTTGTCCCAATCATCTCAATTTATAAAAAAAAATAATTTTATTGAAAATGTTAGCGCCGATACGGCTGGTAGTGCAAAATATGTATCTGAAAACAAAAATAAAAATAAAGCCGCAATAGCATCAAAGCTAAGTGCAAAAATTTATAATTTAGATGTACTTGCATCTAATATAGAAGATGAGAAAGGAAATGTGACTAGGTTTTTGTTAATGGGAAAACCAGTTATGCAACCTGAATTAAAAAAAGATAAATATATAACTTCTTTTTTATTTAAATTAAAAAGTAAACCTGCAGCTTTATATTCGGCACTATCAGGCTTTGCCATTCAGGGCGTTAATTTAACTAAACTACAAAGCTATCCTGAAAAAAATTCTTTTACATCTTACTTTTTCCTTTGTGATTTAGATGGACATATAGAAGAACCAAAAGTTCAAAAATCTCTAGAGGAATTAGGATTGCACTGTGAGGATTTTCACGTATTAGGTGTTTTTAGTTCAGATAAATTTAGAGAAAAATAAATTTATATTTACTTTTCTTGTGGAATAGAAAACATTGCTGTTATAATAAGTTTGGAGGCCAGCCAGGTGAAAGTACCATGAACTCCCCCAGGCTTGAAAAAGAGCAAGGGTAATGAGTAATATTCAGGTTGGTTGGTCTCCTTAAATTAATTCAAGACCTCAAATTTTTGAGGATTTAATTGGTCAAGATGTCATTGCAGAAACAATATCAAATTCAATAAAAATTAACAAAGTTCCAAATGCTTACTTATTTACAGGCATTAGAGGTGTTGGAAAAACAACCATAGCAAGGATTGTAGCAAAGTCCTTAAATTGTTTAAAAGAGATTGATAAACCATGTAAAGGCAAAGTAGAGGCATGTGAAAATTGTAAAGCCATATCAAATTCTAATCATATTGATGTACTTGAAATGGATGCAGCTAGCAAAACAGGAGTTGACGACGTTAGAGATTTAATTGAATTTTCTAGGTATGGACCAACATCAGCTAAGTATAAAATTTTTATAATTGACGAAGTGCACATGCTAAGTAAACAAGCTTTTAATGCTTTATTAAAAACTCTTGAAGAACCACCAGAGTATCTAAAATTTATATTTGCAACAACTGAAATTAAAAAAATACCAATCACTGTTATATCGAGATGTCAAAGATTTGATTTGCCTAGAGTAAAATCTCTTGAACTATTTAATTTTATTAAAAAAATTACCGAAAAAGAGAAAGGTAAAGCTAGTGATGATGCACTTAAACTTATAGTTAAAATTTCCGAAGGTTCTGTAAGAGACGCGCTCTCACTTTTAGATAGAGCGCTTGTTAGCCAAGAACAAGGTGTAGAACTTGATCTAAAAACAACTCAAAAAATTTTTGGATATTTTGATAAATCAAATTTAATAGAATTATTCAGATATATATTTGAAGGAAATGAAAAACAAACACTTAAGATTTATAGATCTATATATGACCAAGGAGTTGCACCAAAAATATTTTTAAATGACTTTTTAGAATTATTGTATTATTTTAAAAATATTTTGTTCCTAAACGTTGATGGCACCAACTTTTCTTTAAATGACGAAGAATTTAATAATATTAAAAAAATATCTAAAGATATTAGTAATGAAACTTTATTATTGTTTTGGCAGTTTACAATCAAAACTTTAGAAGAAATTGATATTGTTTCAAATCAAAACTTATCAATAGAAATGTTCTTGATAAGACTTATTTATTTAAAGGAAATTTCCAATCTTACTGATTTAATATCGGAAGGTGAAAATATAACTGAAGTAATTAAAAACCAGCCTATTGAAAAAAATTTATCTAATAATCAAAATTTAGAAAATGATTTACTAGATGTAAAAAATAAAACAATTGGTCAAATTAAAAATGTGGAACAGGAAAAAAAACAAACCGAACAGCCAATTTTAAAAACTCAGCATAAAACAATTTTACAAATCAAAACTTTTGATGATTTAATTGAGATTTGTAATATTAAAAAAGAAATTAAATTAAAATATGAATTAGAAACCAATGTCAATCTTGTTAGTTTTGAAAATAAAAGAATTGAAATTTCATTTAATAATCATTTAGATAAAGAGTTTATAAAAAACTTGTCCTCAAAATTATATGAATGGACTAATGATAGATGGATTATTTCATTAAGTAAAAAAATTGGTGAGTTATCAAAAAAAGAAAAGGATATTATTTCTAAAAAAAAATTTTTAGAAAATGCTAAAAGAGGAGAAGTTTATAAAAAAGTTTTAGAAATTTTTCCAGATGCGGAATTAATTGATATAAATGTTGAACGGGATGAAAATTAATGACTGATTTTAGTAAAATTTTGGATAAAGCAAAAGAATTAGAAGCTCAAATGAAAAAGAGTCAAGAGAAAATTAAAAATATTGAAGTTGAAGGTATATCGGGAGCTAATTCTGTTAAAGTTATTCTTAATGGAGAAGGTGAAATGGTTAAACTAGAAATCTCTCCAGAAACAATAAAAGAAGAAAAGGCAATTATTGAAGATCTTATTGTTGCAGCTTATAACAATGCGAAAGTCCAATTGAAATCTAAAACTTCAGAGGAAATTTCAAAAGCAACATCTGGCTTTGGCATTCCAGGTTTTAAGTGGCCAATTTAATTTAATGCAAAACATAAATGAATTAAAAGAATTAATTAAATTGATTTCTAAATTACCAGGTTTGGGAAAACGATCATCTCAACGGTTAATTCTTAAATTAATTAATAACAGAGATGAACTAATGAAACCTATGGTAAATAATTTGGCCCAAGTTTATAAAAATGTATCTAGGTGTAAGGACTGTGGAACTTTAAAATCTAATTCAATAGGCTGTAATAATTGTCAAATTGTAGAAAAAAAATTTAAAAAAATTTGTGTAGTTGAGCAAATCAGCGATCAATTGGCAGTGGAGAATTCAAATGTTGCTACAGACTGCTATTTCCATGTTCTTGGGGGCACTCTGTCATCGTCTAATAAAGAAAGAAAAGAAGATCTTTTAATTTCTTCTTTAGTAAAAAGAGTAACAAAAGATCAAATTGAAGAAGTAATAATTGCCACTAGTGCTACTGTTGAAGGTCAAACAACTGCATATTATATTCAAGAAGAATTAAAAAATTTAAATGTTAAAGTGTCAAAATTAGGCCAAGGCATAAGTATTGGGTCTTCAGTGGAAGATTTAGAAGATGGTACTTTATTATCAGCTTTTAAAAATAGAACTGAAATCAAAAATAACTCAGACTAATTTTTTTTAAGAAGTCTATTAAGATGGAGAATTGGTTCCGTATAGCCAGAAGGCTGTGCTCTTCCATGAAATATTAGTTCACAGGCCGCTTTAAATGCAATAGACTTATCGAAATTACCGGACATAGGTTGATAAGAAGAGTATCCTTTTAAAGCGGGATCTTTGATATTTTGATTATCTACAACTCTTGCCATTTTTTTCATAATTTCTAGTACTTGTCTTTTGCTACAAATACCATGATGTAACCAATTCGCAATATGTTGTGAAGATATTCTTAAGGTAGCTCTATCTTCCATTAAGCCAATATTATTTATATCAGGAACCTTTGAACAACCAACAGCTTGGTCTATCCAACGAACCACATAACCCAAAATACTTTGAGCAGAATTTGAAATTTCAATGTTAATTTCATCTATTGACCAGTTAGCTCTATCTGCAATTGGAATAGTAAGAAGTTCTGAAAGTTCTGTTGGTTTTCTACTTAATAATTTTTTCTGTTCAGAAAATACATCAACTTCATGGTAATGAAGAGCATGCAATGCTGCGGCTGTCGGGCTTGGAACCCAAGCACAATTAGCTCCTGCTAAAGGATGAGCAATTTTTTGTTTCATCATATTGGACATTAAATCTGGCATTGCCCACATACCTTTCCCTATTTGGGCTATACCTGAGAAGCCACAAGCAAGTCCAATATCTACGTTGCTATTTTCATAAGCAGCAATCCATTTTGATGCTTTCATATCGCCTTTTTTAATCATTGGACCAGCTTCCATAGAGGTGTGCATTTCGTCTCCAGTTCTATCTAGAAAACCCGTATTTATAAAAAACACTCTACTTTCCAAAGATCTAATACATTCTTTTAGATTTGCGGAAGTTCTTCTTTCTTCATCCATTATTCCACATTTAATTGTAAATTTTTCTAAATTTAGAACTTCTTCAACTTTGGTAAAAATTAAATTAGTAAAAGCTGTCTCATCAGGACCATGCATTTTGGGTTTAACTATATAAATGGAATTTGTCCTAGAATTTCCTTTTCTTTTAAAATCATGAAGGCATGCAGCAGATGTTATAAAAGCATCAAGGATTCCCTCTGGGCATTCTGAACCATCTTTTAAAAGAATTGCAGGATTAGTCATAAGGTGACCAACATTTCTATTTAATAGTAATGCTCTGCCGTGTAGTTTAAATTTTTTGCCATTAGGTGATAAGTAGTTTCTGTCTAGGTTTAATTTTCTTAAATATTTTTTTCCTTTTTTTTTAAACTCTGCGTTTAAATTACCTTTCATTAAACCTAGCCAATTTTTATATCCAAAAACTTTATCTTCGGCATCCACTGCCGCTACACTATCTTCATGATCACAAATAGTTGAGATAGCAGATTCTAAAAAAATATCATGTATTGCTGCTTTGTCTTGATTGCCCTCTGGGTTATTTACTTCAAGAGTTCCATCCAGATCAAACACAATATCTATGTGAAGGTTATTATTTATTAATAGCAGTGAAGATAAATTATTTGATTTTTTTACATATCCCACAAACTGTTTAGGATTTTTAAGATTTAAATTTAATCTATTATTATTAACTTGAGGAATTTCAGAGATATCTTTCCAGCTGCTTTTTTTTAGAGGAGCATATTTATCTAAAAGGTTTCTAGCATACTCTATAACTTTTTTTCCTCTTATCGGATTATAGGTTTTTCCACGCACTGCTCCTTTTGTTTCAGAAATTACATCTGTACCATATAAAGAGTCATAGAGACTAACCCATCTTGCATTAGTTGCATTAAGCGCATATCGTGCGTTCATAATAGGTACTACTAATTGGGGTCCACAAATTTTTGCTATTTCAGTATCTACATTTTTTGTTTTTATCTTAAAATCTGGACCTGGTTTTTTTAAATAATCAATCTTTTCTAAAAATTGCTTATATTTCTTATTATCAAATTCTTCATTTTTTTTATCTTTATGCCATGAGTCTATTGAGCTTTGCAATTTTTCTCTGATTTCTAGCAGTGCTTTATTTTTGGGCGCTAGTTCGTGGATACATTTATCAAATCCATCCCAATAATTTTCTTTTTTTATTTTTGTTCCGGGTAATAATTCATTATTCACGAAATTTAATAATTTATCTGAAATGGATAGATTTTTAATTTTTATATATTTTTCCTTCATATTAACCACAAAACTCCATCTGTCCATTTACCTGAGAGATTTACTCCTTCGGTGAGATTTAATCTTCTTTCCAGAGTTAATATGTTTAAGGTCCTTTTGCCTGAGAGTTTTCGGGGCGGTTGCTCCTTCGGCGCTACGCACTGTAGTCTCTCCCTTAAAAATATACTTAATTGTATTATGTTAGCTTATAATAATCTAATTAAATATTTGAACATTTTATCGCCTTTTTTTGATATTAATTAATAGTTAATTTATTTAGAAATGAAAAATTACTTAAATTTTGAAACTGATATAAAAAATCTTGAGATCGAATTAGATAAGCTTAAAGATCCTTATAATCAAGAAGGTTTAACAGAAGTTGATACCGATAAAATATCTAAAATTCAATCTGAGCTTAATAATAAATTAGGCGAAATTTATTCAAATTTAGATCCTTGGCAAAAAGCTTTGGTGGCAAGACATGAAGATAGACCAAAATCAAAATTTTTTATAGAAAATTTATTTGAAGATTTTATTCCTCTTTCAGGAGATCGTTTTTATGGAGAAGATAAATCTGTAATAGCAGGTTTTGCAAAATTCAGTGAAAGATCTGTTCTAGTGATTGGTCAAGAAAAAGGAGACGATCTTGATTCAAGAATTCAAAGAAATTTTGGCATGATGAGACCAGAAGGTTACAGAAAAACCAATCGTTTGATGAGATTAGCAGATAAATTTAACATTCCAATTGTTTCATTTATAGACACGCCAGGCGCCTATCCGGGAGTTGGTGCCGAAGAAAGAGGTCAAGCTGAAGCTATAGCCAGATCAATTGAATGTTGTATGGAATTAAAAGTTCCGACTATATCCATCATTATAGGTGAAGGTGGTTCAGGAGGGGCAATTGCGCTTGCATCATCTAATAAAGTTTTAATGCTCGAAAATGCAATTTATTCAGTTATTTCTCCAGAAGGATGTGCAACTATATTATGGAGAGATCCAAAAAAAACGCTTGAAGCAGCAACAGCGATGAAATTATCTTCAAAAGATCTTCTAGATTTATTCATAATTGACGAGATTATAGAAGAACCAACGGGAGGCGCACATAGAGATAGAGACTTAATTCTTAATAGCGTGAAACTATCTATTCAAAAAAATTTAAATGAATTTAATTTTATGAGTAGAGATGAGATTTTGTTGCACAGAAAAAATAAATTTTTATCTATTGGGAGAAACAAAGGATTTAGAGGTAATATTGATATTACTGACAATTTATCCATGAAAGAAGATTTTTTACAAAAAGTTATTTTTAATACTAAAAAGTTTAAATATCAAGCAGCATTTATTTTTTTTCTTATAATTTTTGGATTAATTATTTTTTATTTATAAAGCGCCACAACATTGCTTAAATTTTTTACCAGTAGCTTCGCATCTATCATTTCTAGAAATTTTTTCTCCTTTTTTTTTTAATAGCAAACAATTAGGATTATTTGAAATATTTATTTTTTTTGTTTTATTAACGGTATCTTTTTCTTCATTTTTTTTTTGGATTATAGTAAGGTTTATCAATATTGTAATTAAATCAGTTTTTAATTTTTCTAATAAATTTTTAAATAAAGTAAATGCTTCTTTTTTATATTCTATAAGAGGATCTCTTTGACCATAAGACCTTAAGCCAATAACTTGTCTAAGTTGTTCTAAATATTGAATATGTAATTTCCAATTTAAATCTATAGTTTGTAGAAAAATTCTTTTTTCAATTTCTTGAACTCGATCTTCTCCCAAATATTCAATTCTTTCTTTTCTTTTTTGATCAAATTTATCATGAATCTTAGAGATAAAATCTTTATCATTTAATTTAATTAATTTATCTATCTCTTTGTCGTCAAAGCTTTTTCCAAGAATAGATCTGAGTTTTGTATTTAATTCACTATCTTTTGGATTGACTAAGTATTTGTTTTTATCATCTTTAAGGTTGTTACTTATTTCATCTAAAAAATTATCTGAGTATTTAAAAATTTCATTTTTATTTATTAGATTATTTCTTTGTGAAAAAATAACATGTCTTTGGTCATTTAAAACATTATCAAATTTTAAAAGAGTTTTCCTAATATCAAAATTTCTAGCCTCAACTTTTTGTTGCGCTCTTTCCAGAGCTTTATTTATCCATGGATGATCAATACTTTCTCCATCTTTCAAACCAAGTTTTTGTAGAATATTGTTCATCGATTCGGCGCCAAATATTCTCATTAAATCATCTTCTAGGCTTACATAAAAAATTGAATTACCTTCATCACCCTGTCTTCCGGATCTTCCTCGGGCTTGATTATCTACACGTCTAGACTCCATTCTTTCTGTTCCAATAACAAATAATCCACCTAAAGATTTAATTTTTTCTTTATCTTTGGTTAATTCTTCAAAAGGAATACTCCCTTTTTTTCCACCCAATTGAATATCAACACCTCTTCCTGAAATACTAGTTGTAATTATAACGGAGTTAAACTTTCCAGCATTTGCAATTATTTCAGCTTCTTTTTCATGATTTTTAGCATTTAAAACAGTATGGGCAATTCCTTTATTTTTAAGAAGTTTTGAATATTCTTCAGATTTGTTAATACTCGAAGTAAACATTAAAATTGGCTGGCCTTTTTTATTACATTCAAAAACTTTTGAAACGATTGCTTTATTTTTTTCAACTTCTGTTCTATATATTTGGTCATTCCAATCTTTTCTAATCATTTTTTTATTTGTTGGGATGCTGACAACTAACAGACTATAAATTTCATAAAATTCTTCTGCCTCAGTAGACGCTGTACCAGTACAGCCAGAAATTTTTTTGTATAATTTAAAATAATTTTGATAAATGATTGAGGCTAGGGTTTGATTTTCGGCTTGAATATCAATTTTTTCTTTTGCTTCCAAAGCTTGATGTAAACCATCTCCATATCTTCTGCCTTCTAAAATTCTACCAGTTAGTTCATCAATTATTTTAAGCATTCCATCTTTAACAATGTAATCTTTACCTTTTCCAAACAAATGGTTTGCGCGTAGAGCTTGATTAACATGATGTACTAACTCTAAATTTTCTGGATCATAAAAATTATTATTTTTTAATATACCAGCGTTAGAAAAAATTTTTTCTACATTGTCTATTCCCTTGTTAGTTAAAAGTATGTTTTTATCTTTTTCATCTATTTCATAGTCAGTTTTTAAAAGTTGTTTTATTAAATTATCTACAGATAAATATTTGTCTGTTTTATTTTCTGCGGCACCTGAAATTACTAAGGGAGTTCTGGCCTCATCTATCAAACATGAATCAATTTCATCAACTATAGAAAAATTATGAGATCTTTGTACTATTTCTTCAGAAGAAAATTTCATATTATCTCTTAGATAGTCAAAACCTAACTCACTATTTGTTGCATATGTTATGTCACATTCATAATTTTTCTTTCTTTCATAATCATCTTGATCATTGTTAATGTAACCAGTTTTTAAACCTAAGAAGTTAAATATTTGACCCATATTTAAGCAATCTCTTTTAGCAAGATAATCATTTACAGTTACAACATGTACACCTTTTTCGTCTAGGGCATTGAGATATGCAGTTAATGCAATGGCTAAAGTTTTACCTTCACCAGTTTTCATTTCAGCTATTTTTCCTTCATGAAGAACGATAGAACCAATAATTTGAACATCGTAGGGTCGTTCGTTTATAGTTCTTTTTGCCGCTTCTCTAGCACAAGCAAATACTTCAGGCAAAATTTTATCCAAGCTTTCGCCCTTTATTAGCCTATCTTTAAATTCTTTAGTTTTAATTGGGAAATCTTCATTTTTAAGTTTTTCGAGCCTTGATTCATGTTCGTTTACTTTTAAAACAATCTTTATTAATCTATCAAGTTCTTTTTGATTACTTGATTTTATAAATTTTGATATGAAGTTGATAGGATTAAACATTTTTTGATATATTAATTAAATCTATAATTTAATATAGGTACTAAATAACTTATTTAAATAATATGGCAATAAACTTAAAAAATTTTCTTTTATCACAAAATAGAAAGTCAATAATTGGACACTTTCAAGACCTAGGTCATATTGACGGTGTTGCAATCTCTGTAATATCTGCAAATCTTTACAAAGATCCTAGAGATGATCTGGTTCTTTTTTATTTTAGAGATGGTGCAAATTCTGCCTCAGTTTATACACAATCAAAAATTATTTCAGAAAATATTAAATGGAATTTAAAGGTGAAGAATAATTCAATAAAAGCTTTAATGGTAAATACAAGAAATGCCAATGCTTTTACAGGAAAATTAGGTTTTAAGGGAATAGTTCAAATAGCAGAAGAGCTATCTAAGCAACTCACAATTAAAATGACTCAAGATGAAGAAAAAATAAATTTAGTAAAACCAAATCAAATATTATTCGGATGTACGGGTACGATTGGAGAGACATTTCCTACAGAAAAAATTAAGCAATCAATACCAACTCTTATAAAAAAAATTAAATATACACAAAATAAATACTTATGGATAAAGGCTGCTATGGGTATTCTCACAACAGACTTGATGCCAAAGCTAGCAATGGAAGAATGTAAAATAGGAAATTCTGATATTAAAATTTATGGAATAGCAAAAGGATCCGGCATGATTTTTCCTAAGATGGCTACAACTTTAGGATATATTTTTACAGATGCAGATCTCCCATCCGGAGTTTTAAAAAAATTGTTGAAAAAAAATATTGAAACAACATTTAACG